>Ga0082212_10004930_pt1 | contig 18398 bp, 15 predicted proteins | sample TergutNt197P3_FD_71548 | JGI IMG/M metagenome (GOLD analysis project Ga0082212, IMG submission 71548) | Neocapritermes taracua P3 segment gut microbial communities from Petit-Saut dam, French Guiana - Nt197 P3 | ecosystem: Host-associated > Arthropoda: Insects > Digestive system > Gut ...
CCAGTCAATATATTTGCGGTCTCTGTCAGTCAGGGAAGGCAGGTTGATACGAATACCCGGCACATTCAGACTTTTTCGGCTTCCCAGCGATGCATCATTCAGGACTTCACACACTAAATGATCAGCATGTTTTTCGATCACTTTCAGTTCAATCGCCCCATCGTCAATTAAGATGTCATTGCCGACAGCTAAGTTGTTCACAATATGCTGATAAGAAACGGTGATACATTCGTGTGTCGCTTCTTGCTCCGGATCGCCTTTTAGACTGACCCGGTCGCCTGTCCTGAACTGAATAGGTACACTTACCCGATTGGTGCGTATTTCCGGCCCTTTCGTATCGATAAGGATACCAATCCGATCGGAAACTTCACGTGTATTGCGTACGATTTGTTCCAAACCTGTTTCATCAATATGAGCCGTATTTATCCGTATCACATTCATTCCCGCCAAATAAAGCGATCGGATAAAATCCACATCACATCGTTTGTCGGATATTGTAGCGATTATTTTGGTGTATTTTTGCATCGGGGAATATAATTAGGAATTGGGAATTAGGAATTAGGAATTGGGCCTCCTCCAACCCCTCCAAAGGAGGGGGGCTTTATTTCTTCCCCTTTGGGGGAGTTAGTGGGGGCTAACGCTTCTACCGCCAACCGATATGAGTCCAACCCAAAACCTGCTATCACCCCTTTACAAGCCGCCGCCACAAGCGATTTGTGGCGGAAAGGCTCGCGGGTATATACATTGGATATATGTACTTCAACGACCGGCGTTGTCACTGCTTTGATTGCATCGTGCAATGCGATAGAGGTATGTGTGTATGCGCCGGCATTCAGAATAATTCCGTCGTAAGCAAATCCCGTTTCATGAATTTTATTGATCAATTCGCCTTCCACATTGCTTTGAAAATAGGTTATCTCGCATTGCGGAAACATTTGCTTCAGCGACTCCAAATAACTTTCGAACGTTATATCCCCATACACCGAAGGTTCCCTGACGCCCAAAAGATTCAGATTCGGGCCATTGATAATTTGAATTTTCATTTCCTAATTATCCTTACAGCGAATCCTGAAAATCACGGCGGAACTTGGCCATCATTTTCTCAGGCCAATCCGATGTAGGCGCTAATTTTCCCATAAAGAAACGCAACACCGGCGGTTCGTAGGTAAATTTCAAACCGCCGATCATTTCGCGGTTGTCATAAAGCCATTGCATCCTGTCGGCTACATATTTGATCTGAGAGAGGGTAAATACCCGTCGGGGTACGGCCAGACGCAACAATTCCATATCAGCCCATGTTTCGTTGCCGTTTTCGTCGCGTTGGTTCGAAACCGATCCGCGTTCCATGCCCCTGATGCCGGATATCAGATAAAATGCTGCGGCTAAAGCGCCTGCCCGATACTCAGTGACAGGAACATGCGCACAAATCTGCATTGCATCCACATGAACGCCCAATACGCCTGCCGGCATTACTACGGGCACGCCCATTGCATCCAACTGTGTTACTAAATATTTGATAAAATCGGGACTTTGGCTGATCATGGACTCATCCAATGTCTCGCGTAATCCCACTGCCATGGCTTCTATTTCGCGTACCGACATACCACCATACGTCAGGAATCCTTCAAACAGCGGTACCAGCGCCTCCATCTTTAGATAGAGGTCACGCCTGTTGGTACAGATACCGCCTCCGCGTGATGAGCTTAACTTACGAGCTGAGAAATAAACCAAATCGGCCAGATTGGTCATCATTTTTATGATATCCGCCATCGTATTTTCTTGCCATTCGCGTTCGCGTTGTTTGATCAGGTAGGCATTTTCACCCAGCAAACTGGCGTCGAGTACCAGCATAATCCCATACTTGTCGGCCACACGCCGTACATCCATCAGGTTGGCAATCGAGAAGGGCTGACCTCCGATCAGGTTGGTCGACGCCTCCATCCTGATAAACGGAATATTTTCTTTCCCGTGTTTCTCGATGCAGGCCACTAATTTATCAATATCGATATTGCCTTTAAACGGATTATCGCTCCTGATCTCCAATGCATCATCACACAGCAGTTCTGCGATTTGGCCTCCATACTGCGTGATATGCGCCAAAGCAGTGGTGAAATGATAGTTCATCGGTATCACATCGCCCTTTTTGATAAAGGTATTGCTAATGATATTTTCGGCAGCACGACCCTGATGTACCGGTAAAAAATACTTTTTGCCCAGCACTTCTTCCACAGCCTGTTGCAGGCGGTAAAAACTCTGCGAGCCGGCATAAGCGTCGTCGGCCTGCATCATAGCCGCCAACTGATTATCACTCATTGCATTGGTGCCGCTATCGGTAAGCATGTCGAGAAAGACGTCTTTCGTAGATAACTGAAACGTGTTGAATCCGCCTTCATACAAAGCCGCTAAACGCCGTTCGATAGGGACTAAATGTAATTTCTGCACGATGCGTACTTTGTGCAATTCCAAAGGAATGTTTTCTGTCTTGTAAAATTTTATGGTTTCCATCATTTAATTATTTTTTAATGGGCAGCAAAGTTAAAAAAATAATTGAAAAATGATTAGTTTTCATCCGGATTTTTCTTGACGCAGCGGATAGGCATGGCACAGCTCAAGGCGGCTGATTCGCGAACCCCACTTTCAAATTCAGCCGGATTAATAGCATTAACAAAGATTTGAAGATTGTAAGCACGATATAGATTACCTGTCACATTACTGCCTATGCTACTGCTCCAATAGTAGCCGTACATACCTACATGACTAAGTACGCCTAACGTGTTCCGCCAACCCGAAGTAGGGAAAAAAGCCCCGTTATGCTTTGCGCCACTTGGTCCGCTCAATGCATCTTTCTTGTTTTCCCATCTACCGGCTTGAGATAGAACATTACTGCTATTTGGCTGGAAGTCAGTCATATTAAAGAAATCAGCATCCGTGCCTACCCGCATCCAGCCGCCGGCAACAGGGCCGGGATTGGCATCGGTCCAGTAATCCAAAAGAGTACCTAATTCATTGGAAGTAGGCATGCGATAACCTTTAGGTCCCGATCCTATATCGCCAAGATATTGACATATATCTCCTTGCAATAAATGATATTTAGCGCTGCCCATATCTGTCAGGTATTTATTATTACGATCTGTATTAATGGGAGGATCAGTCACAGGTACAATTTTGCTCCAGTTGCTCTCGATAGAATCGCGCCATAGTAAAACTCCTGTCGAATCCTTGGTCGGAACATAAATGTGTGCACCGGTACCGGTAAAAGCGGCAGAATTGCTTGTTCTGCACGGTTGAATGCCTATAAGCGAGCCCCATTTAAAGAATACGCCCTGATAGCCTTCACGGCTTCTGTCTTTGTAGTCGTCGAAGGTCAGCTTCATATTAGTCCCGTTTCCGGTCATGTAAATATTCGAGCCTGCCCACATCACTCCTTTCTTGAAATGGAGGTTAAAAACGTATGATACGCCGGGAAGCAATTTCTTATCGAATTTGGCAACTAAGTTGGTAAAAGGATTGGTATATCCGCTTAACCACAAGGATCCGATCTTTACAACTACCGAGTCTTTGCCGGCCGTGTATATCCTCTCGGGAGAAGAGCTGCTTACAGTTGTTGTACCATAATCATCCCAGTTACTAATCAAGCGATCTTCAGTTTTTACCGGTAAGAAAGTCCTGTCTTTGACGGTCATGTTGACAGTATATCCGGGAGTTAATACAAACTGATCCATTCTGTCAATATTAGGAGGGGTGCCGGGATTTCCTTCAGTAGTAACAATAAAACTGACTTGCGAAAACGCATGTTTCATCGTGATATGTACCGGAGTGGAAGCATCAATCTGTATAATTTCGGATTCTCCCCACAACAGGTCTGTTACACATTTAACTTCGATATTTTCATTATGGGCAGGCAATGCCGTCGATTTGTTTTCCGAATAAGCCACAAACCTGTAATACTGTCCCTCTTCTACCAATAAGGCGCCTCCTGTGAGTTCACCGGATGCATTAGCCGAAAAATCGGCGTACCCATCGTTGGGTTCGTTACTTCCGTTTTTATAAGCCACTATACGTACCTTCATGTTTGGGTTAAGCAGTTCGGTGGCAGCGCGCAGTTTGATATTGCGGTCAATATCTAAGGTTGCATACATAAACAGATTATCTCCCAAAGGCACCTCAACCGTTTCGGGCTGCATATCGCGGGCGTTTCGGGTTGTTACTGTTTCGGGGGCGCCGTTACTTGAGCTGTTCATGGCAAATTTCACTTCAACCATTTTGCCCGAGCCTTTCGGCTTATCCATGTTCGTAATTATTTCTTCCGTACAGGAAGACAGCAGGAACGTTATCCCGCACAACATCAAAATGATGGCGCTCATATAACACATATATTGCCACATCGTCAGGTCTTTTTTCATCGCTTTCATCGTTGGTTTTTTTTATTTGTTAGTTTTATTTAATTCCTAATTCTAATTTATTCTATCACAAAGATAATACACCCCGAAAGCCTTGTCAAACAGATATTTTCTATGAAGACATAGAGGGAGTTAATAACGATTAGTAGTTAGTAGGGGCGTAAAGATTACGCCCATCAGAGTTTAGTTATTAGAGTTTAGTTGCTGTCCTGTCGGAATTGCATAATTTACACAGGGCGTTACCCTGTGCTATTGATTACAAGGCTTTCAGCCTTTGTGTAAGGTTGTACAACGAAGTGAAGCAATCCGGAAAAACCTAAAAACCGGACTGCTTCGTCATTCCGACTCTCGCAAAGTACGAGTGAAAACGGAATTTTTATTTTGGCAAGGGGTCATGACCCCTTGTTTGTTAGTTCTCACCCGAATTCTTCTTGATGCAGCGGATTGGCATTGCACAACTCGATCCCCCTGAATCACGAACGCCACTTTCATATTCAGCCGGATTAATCGTATTACCGAAGAACTGGAGATTGTACGCACGAAAAAGACTACCTGTTATATTACTGCCTATGGTACTGGTCCAATAATAGCCATACATGCCTACATGAGAAAGTATGCCATGCGTGTCCCGCCAGCCCGAAGTAGGGAAAAAAGCCCCCTGATACGTTGCGCCGCTTGTAGTGTTGCCTCCATAAGAATTAATATATTCATTGACCCACATGCCGGATTGAGAGGTTGAACTCTCAGGAAAATACATTGGTAGTTTGGTAATATTCTCGAAATCAGCTACAGCGCCTACCCGCATCCAGCCGCCGGCAACAGGTCCGGGAAGGTTGTACCAACTACCAAGTATAGTACCCATTTCATTGGAAGTAGGCATACGATAACCTTTCGGTCCCGCCCCTGTTTCGCCAATATATTGACAAATATCTCCTTTCAAGGCGTAATATTCATCACTGCCCATAGTCGTCAGGTATTTATTATTACGATCCGTATTAATGGAAGTAACAGTCACAGGTAAAATATTGTACCAAAAACTCTCATTAAGATTGCTCCATGATGAATTCAGGGGGCTGGCCGGATTATAGGCAGGAACATATTTTTTTGCATTGGCAAAGGCAACACCTTCAACCCCGCCTGATCTGCTCGGCTGAATGCCTATGAGCGATCCCCATTTAAAGAATACGCCCTGATAGTGTTCATTGCTTCTGTCTTCGGCCGGGTGGAAAGTCAGCTGATTTCCGTCCCAGTAAATATTCGAGCCTGCCCACCTGTTTTGCCTGATTTTTACATACAAATTATAGGAATACCCGGGTACTAATGTTTTTTTGAATTTGGCAGTCAAATTGGTAAAAGGTTCTGAATATCCGCCCAGAAACAATTTTTTAAACGTTATGACAGTCTCCGGTGCGCCATCCGTGTATATATAGGTATCCCGCGAACGCACATTAGTTGTATTCTGAGATATCCAGGGAGTGCCAAACGATCTGGTTTCAAGCGATGCTATTGTGCAATCTCCATCTTTCACGTTCAGGTTAATTTTAAAGGAAGGAGATATAAAGGTGGAATCTAAATTGGTAATGACAGGAGGGTTAAGAAGGCCGGGATCTACGGTCGTAACATAAGCTGTGACCCGAGCAAATTTATGTGACATCGTGATACTTACTGTGGTGGATTTTCCAATCTCTATTATCCCGGATGATCCCCACAACAGGTCGTTTAAAGCAATACTACCGGTAAGGGTTTCCTTATGGCCAGGCAGGTTCCCTAAGTTGATCGAATAAGCCACAAACGTGTACGATTCTCCTTCCTCTACCATTAAGGAGCCGCCGGATAATTCGCCGTTATTATCTATTACCGTAAAATCGGCATACCCGTCGTTGGAATTGCTGCTTCCGGCCTTGTAAGCCACTATACGAAGCGCCCTGTCTTTGAGAAGCGGTTCGGTAGCAGCGCGTAGCTTGATATCACGGTCAATATCCAAGGTTGCATACATATACAGATCATCTCCCAAAGGTATCTCAACCGTTTCGGGCTGCATATCGCGGGCGTTGCGGGTTGTTACCGTTTCGGGGTCGCCGGTTGTCGAGCTGTTCAATGCAAATTTTACTTCAACCATTTTGTCCGTGCCTTTCGGATTATCCATCGTAGCAATTATTTCTTCCGTGCAGGAAGACAGCAGAAACGTTATCCCGCACAACAGCATAATTATGACGCCAATATAACAAATATATTGCCACATCGTCAGGTCTTTTTTCATCGCTTTCATCGCAGTTTTTTTTATTTGTCAGTTTAATTCCTAATTCCTAATTCTTAATTCCTAATTCCTAATTCCTTCTCTTCGGAAAGCCAAACATTAATTATTAACACTAATGTAAAGTCCTAATTTTTATTCATTGCAAAGATAATACGCCGCGAAAGCCTTGTCAAACAGATATTTTCTATGTAGGTATAAATTATATTTATAACGGTTAATGAGTAGTGACTTACAGATACAAGAAAAATTAATTATACTTCAAGGCTCTCAACCCTTAATATAAATTGTACATAGTCATTATCAATCAGGTAAAACAGAGACAGCCCCCGTAATTAAAAACCGGGGGCTGTTTACGCCTTTGTTAACTAAATGAAGCTATCCATAAAAAACCTAAAAAACAGATTGCTTCCCTATTCCCCTTAGCCCGATACAATGTCAGGATTCAGCGCAAAGACGTTAGTTTTCATCATTTTGGTTGTATTAAACCAATGGTTATTTAAAAATTAACCCATATATCATCATTTGTATTTGTGTTAGGTTCGGGGTCATCAACCCATTTCATTACATCGACCTTTTTTGTAACAGATACTGTCGCAATGTTCCCTTCCAAAACTACTCGTGTGACCACTACCGTTGGAGGTACATAAACCATTTTCTTTTTCATCTCTTTGTGCTTAAATAATTAATACTCGGCACAAAGATAATATGCAGCGCAAGGCTCGTCAAACTGATATTTTCTATGGTGGTATTGATGGGATAAATAATAAAGAATCCCTATTCTTTTCCCGCTCTCCTCCAACTTTTCACGCTCCCGAAACCCGACATTTCGGCGATGTCAATTTGTGAGAGTTCGGGATGGGATTGTTGCAGATTTTCAGCGTGGCGGATGCGGTAGGAATTGACAAAAGCCGAAAAATTATGTCCGTAATCGGTGTTGATAATCTGCGAAAGATAGCTGCGATTGGTTTCAAGCTGTTTTGCTAATTCCCAAATTGTCAGGTCTTTATTCAAATAGATGCGATCCTTTTCAAACAGCTTTTCCAAACGTTTTTTAATGTAGATATTTTGTGATTTAGTTAGTTTTTCCTGTAGGGGCAGACCTGTGTGTCTGCCCTCATCTGTAACTTCACCTATATCTGTGTATTCATCCGCCACAGCTCTTTCATTTTCTTTCTCTATCTCCGTCAGCAGCACAGCTCTTTGAGTGTTGCCGAGCCAGCCGATGCAAAACAGCATTACCGTGAAAATGACAGAAGGCGCAAGCAGAAAAAAGTCGTGTCCCGCAAAACTTTTTTTGCCTATAACTTCCATGATGATACTGGTTGTCATTGTCAAAGAGACTGTTATATTGAGCCACTGTACTTTATACAGCGAATCGTCTTCGGTGTTGGAGTAAAAATTGACGACATTTCTTTGGTTGCGATTCACTACTAAAATCGACAGTGTCATATACACAACTCCCTGAATGACAAAAGTAATGCGAATGACGAAAGACACGATTTGTTGATACAAAAAAAGTGCTTTCATGCCCTCGCCGTCAACCGACGTATTGTAGATAAAACTAATATACTCCGTTTTGGTCATAAAAAAAACGCCTGCCGTATAAAGCACAAATAGCACCAACGGTATGAAAAGGTGTTTAAAATGTTTTTTAACCGAAAAATTGCGGTCGATACTCAACAGCCGTACATAAATATAATACAGCGGAAAAACCAGCAAATGCGTGAGATAATAAATCGTATCGACATAGACATAAATTTCGGGCAAAGGTATAAAATACAATAAATGAGCAACAAATGTGAGAAATGCTACCATAAAAAACCTGCCCAGAAACGTTTTCGGCTCATTGCCCTGCCGTTTTACGGTATTCAAAACAACCACCCAAAACAGCGTGGCATAAACAGGATTCAGTAAAAGAAAAAGTTTAAACATTCTTCACTCGGTTTAACCTTGCAAAGATAATAATTTTTCGGAGAAATATTTTCTTTTTTGAGAGTGGTGTAGTTTTTTTTATAAACGCGCTGCATTGCCAGTGAATTTCGCGCTCCACTTCGTTAAAAATTGTTAAAATTTACGTTTTGTCCCATTTTTTTACGTTTTGTCCCAAAAATTTACGTTTTGTCCCAATTTTTTTACGTTTTGTCCACCTTGTTAGAATCTTTGGCAGTAACTTTGCAGCAAAAAAAAATGTTATTAACTTATCAAAAAAAAATGAAAACTTATCTAATTTGTTTTTATAGCAAAACCATTTGGATTGTTGCATGGCTTACAACATCTCCTTCTTTGCAAGATGTAAAAAAAAATGAAGAATTCGTAAAACATACTTAATTCAATCAACATAATTTAAAATTTGAATAAATTCAATATACATCAGATTATTAATAATTTAAAAATGAAAAAAACAGTTGTATTTTTATTAGCCGCTACGGTAGCGCTGAACACCACAATTGTGCTGGCTCAATACGAGTCTAAATCCACCCGCGTCGGATTGAGGGTAGGCGGAAATATCAACAAAGTCGCGACGAAATACGAAAATGAAAGCGAGAGCGGCGATGGCAGTCTTGACTTCCACGCGGCGCTTACTGTCGATTTCCGGCTCTTAGGCGGCCTTTATCTTTCAATAGGAGCATGGTACATCACGAAAGGAGATGCATACGAATTTGAAGGTTGGGATGGCGGAAAGATTGAAAAGTCAATCACTTCGTTGTCGTACATTGAAGTACCATTGCTTGCATCGTTCATCTTCCCTGCATCCTCAAAATTCCGTATTAAGGCTGATGTGGGGCCTTACATTGCTTACGGATTGTTCGGAAAAAGTGTCTCCAAAGAAGTGAGTTCATCCGGTTTGTTTGCAGGCTTGTTTGAAAAGGGAGAAAACTATGGCGATCCCTTCAAGAAGGACGACGGCGATGAATATGCCGCCTGCAAACGACTTGACTACGGATTACGCTTTGGAGGCGCCTTAGAATTGGGCAAGTTTACGATCGGTGCAGCCTACGATCTTGGTTTGGCCAATATCCTCGACGGCCCCTCAGAGTATTTCTCTCACCATAACGTCAAAAGCAATACCCGTGCGTTGCTTGTTTCGATCGGTTTGAACTTCTGAAATCAGACGTAAGACGGGTTAAGGAGAAAATGCGATCATATCGAAAATATATAATTAGCACAATAATAGGGATTGCTGTATTGCTTTCGACAGATGTCTTCAATACAGAATCCGGCAAAGACGCTGAAAAAAGTCTGAATTTGTCGACGGGTACGTCTGATTTTCATTCGGCAAGCGGAACACTAAAAAAGAACATTAGGGCATATTAATAATACTTATTTAACTTGATAAACAAATGAAATCTTATTTGAAATTTTTAAAAAACGCAACAATATGGATTGTTGCATTGCTTACGACAGGCGTCTATTTTACAGGATGCGACAAAGACTCTAAAGATAAGGCAACGTTGACTTTGTCGACAAGCACGTTGGACTTTCAATATGCAGGCGGAACGCTGACATTTAGCATTTCATCAGACGCAAGCGAATGGCAAGTCAGTTCAGGTATCAGCGACTGGCTTACGGTTACGCCGACTGAGGGATCGAACGACGGTACGGTGTCGGTCACAGCCGCTGCCAACACAGTTCCATCGCCACGCGAAGGGACCATTACCGTAATCGCCGAAGGCGCTACATCGCAGACCGTCAAGGTGACACAGGAAGCCGCTCCTGCAATATCATTAGCGCTGTCCGTAAGTACGCTGGAATTTGAATCTGCCGCAGCGACGAAGACATTCGACATTACTTCCAACGTAAGCTGGACGATTAGCAGCAGCTCCACCTCATGGCTTACGGTTACGCCGGCTTCAGGATCGAACGACGGTACGGCGTCAGTCAAAGCCACTGCCAATACAGCCTCAAAATCACGCGAAGCGACCATTACCGTAAACGGCTCAGGTGTACCGGCGCAAACTGTCAAGGTAACACAGGCAGCCGTAACGCTCGACCAGTCATGGCGCTCGTCGATGCAAACCGCGATGAATTCCTATCCTACGCATTCATATTCCACCGGCGATAGATACAAAGGTCAAACGGCTACCGTACCCACCGATCTATTAGGTGCGGTTCGTTATGAATACGGCGATATTAGTATTGGCGGATATCATTATGGAACTATAATAAGCAGGCAAGGAGTGGGCATTTACATAATAGGCGATTTTGAAGATAACCGTAGACTTGCAGAATGTCCGGATTGTAAAATTTATGCAGGTAATTGGTATAACAATCTAAAAGAAGGCATAGGATCCTGTTACGATAAGACGGGAGCACGCATTTATTACGGCGAATTTAAGGATAACAAACCTGTCGGAACGTATCCTACCGCCCCCGACTATAACAATACATTTGAGATAGCCAAGGCGAGCAACGGCAGTTATTATTTAGGCGAGAACGTTCAGGGTAAGCGAACCGGCTATGGTATAACCCTGTATGCCAACAGAGATATATGGTTCGGCCCCTGGAAAGACGGGGTACGCGACGGTTACGGTATTCAGATTTATTTCAACGGCACCCTGAGAGTCGGCACCTGGAAAGGCGACACCTATTCCGCCACAACAAGGAGTCAAGTCGTACCAACAACTCAAACGCCTCTAAGTCTGATTGCTCCACCTATTCTCGGAGCAAAAGCCCAATAATAATTAAAAATCAACAATATAAAAATGACAAAGAAACTTATTTGGAGGAGTGTGGCGAAGATGATAGTAGCCTGCCTCACAGTAGCAGCAGTATTTATTTCCTGCGAAAAAGACGAATCAAGCGGTTCAATCGGCGGCAGTCAGTCGCCCATAGGACAGGTAGGAAATAGTTTCAGAGTCCTTGGCACTATTCCCGGCGTTAACGTTAGCTCTATTGTAGCGATGGTTGCTACACTTGATGATGGCATTTCTACCATTTCTGCCTCTGCAAGTATTACCAATACTTCCTATTTGAGTATGATTCAAAATGCGTTTGATACGGGAATTTTGACAGGTGGACAAATTTCAGGAACGAGAATATCAGGCGACTTGAAATACCGTTTTACTGAAAATGGCATTCAGAGTGTGCTTCCGGATGGAAAACTTCTTACTGTCATAAAGTACAACGCCAAAGTCGGCGATGTTTATTCCCTAAAAGTTGGCGCAAACACTATCCGCCGCGAAGTAACCGCAGTTTCCAATGAAAATGATTTTTCGTGGGATGGGATGAAAATCAAAACGATTACCGTAAAAGAAACAGGCAGAGGCATACCCGGGGTTGATTATCTGGAGTACAGATGCAACCACAAATTTGGAATCGTAGCGGGTACGGTTTACTTTGAAGACGGAACGTTTGTGTCTTCTACAGGTAAAAGCAGCGCTACAAACTGATTAATGGGATACAAAATTCCATTAATGCCATCAAAGGCAAAGTATATAGGTTGGGCATTGACAGTTTTTGCGGCGGTCTTTGCCTACCTCTATTTTTTAGGGGGAAGACCCGATTTTTTCAAAGTAAAAGTGTTCGCTTTGGCAAGCGCCTATATCGAAACGAGATATCTTGCTGTTATTCAAACCAATCTGCTCGATGAACTGGCTGCCGTTTTATTTATTGTCGGTTATACTGTCTGCGCGTTCAGCAAGGAAAAAGAAGAAAAAGAAGCGTACGACATGTTGCGTATAAAGGCGCTGATAAATTCGCTGCTGTTTACGCTTGGCTTGTGGGTATTATCATTTTTATTGATATACGGAATGTTCATTTTTCCTGTGTCAATCGTAATGTTTATTGTTTTTCTACTTGGATACAGGTTGTTATTCAGAATCTATATCTACAAATTTCGCAAAAATATAAATCTTGATTAGTTTTGACAACATCAACAAACCGAATTGGAAATATACATTATTATATAGGTATGTAAATCCTGTTCATCATTACATTTTTTACCGCCGATTTTATGTACTTCACTCCGGGCGTATTCCTAAGGGCGATCCGATAGTTGCAATTTGCAACCACCAAAACGGCCCTCTCGATGCGGTGGGTATTATTTTTGCTTTCAAAAAAGATGGACGCTATCCTGTCTGTACCGCTCGCGCCGACTTGTTTGAAAAAGAAATTGTGGCCAAAATCTTGCGATTGATGCGCATCATGCCTGTTTTCCGAGCCAAAGATCTAGGCAATGAGAGTTTGACAGGCAATTACGGGACTTTTGATAAATCGGCAGAAATTCTTGCCAACGACAATGGCGTTGTCTGCATATTTCCTGAAGCGGAAGATGAATATTTACACCATTTGAGAACCTTCAAAAAAGGTTTTGCACGCATTGCTTTTGCTGCAGCGGAAAAAACGAATTTTGAAAAAACAATATGGATATTGCCGACATCAAACCACTATTCCAACTATTTCGGTATGCGCAATAAACTGATAGTTACTATTGGCGAGCCATTTACTTTTGAAGATTTATACGATATTTACAGACAGCACCCGCCACGCGCACTAAAAATGCTTGCTGATCGCGCCCATGAAAAAGTGAGCGCTATTATGCTCGACATCAAAGACCTTAATTTGTACGAAGCATACGACACGATCCGTCGCCTTTGCAGCCGGGAATATGTGAAGAAAGAGGGGCTTTCGGCGCGTTATTTCCCCAATATTTTTGAGGCCGATAGAAAAATCGTGGCAACATTAGACAAGTTGCGTAACGACGACAGCGAAAAATTTAACACACTGATGATGAGCGCAAAAGAATATGGCGGCATTGTTGGTCAATTGCATTTAAGCGACAGGACTTTGTGCCAAAAAATAAATTTCGGCGCTGTACTTTTGCGTTGTTTGTCGGCAATTTTGTTGGTTCCGTTTATTATTTACGGATTTATTGTGAATTTTATCCCAACCAATGCCGACACGCCGGTTCCCGTGCGAATCAAAGACAAAATATCACACCCGGCGTTCCTTTTTTTTACGGGGGTACTGCTTATATTTCCACTTTGGTATCTAATATTATTCATCGTCGCCTGGTGTGTTACAGGTGTTTGGTGGATTGCATTCATTTATTTCATTTCCTTGCCGGTTAGTTTGGTAATCTACATTCACAGCAAAAATTTCGTAAAAAACCAATACAACCTTTTGCGCTGTTTCTGCTTGGATCGCTTTGGAAATTGTTTGTATTTGCGGGCAATGGAGTTGCGGAAAGAAGTGATTGAGATGGTGGAAAGATTGATGAAATGAATTGATAACAGATATGTTTACTACTTTTGTATCTTATTATTTAATGTAGGTGGGAAAAATATTATGACGAAATATCAAAATTTCCTGCATAGATTGATTGCAACAGGATTTGGCGCCGGATATTTTCCAAAAGCGCCGGGCACGGCAGGCGCGGTTTTGGCTGCCGTCATTTGGTATGGTTTGACATTCATATTGTCGCCATGCCATTTATTGTTAGCAACTGCATCATTGATTGTGCTATTCACTTTCCTTGGCGTAAGATCATCCGGCGTTATGGAAGTATACTGGGGAAAAGATCCCTCAAAAGTAGTGGTAGATGAAATGGTCGGCATGTGGATTCCGCTTCTTGCCGTAAACGATGGTAACCTGTTATTTGCATTTGCCGCTTTTTTTTTATTTCGCTTATTTGATATATTCAAACCGTTAGGTATAAGAAAGATGGAAGCAATTAAAGGAGGATGGGGAATAATGCTCGATGATATACTGGCAGGAATATACTGTCTGTTAATTTTATGCGTATTAAGATGGTTACCTGGAATATAATACGGAATATTGCGCTGCAGATGACTCACAAAATGATTGATCCGGTAGCACGCTGGTTGATCAAACTTGGCGTAACGCCGGTTTTTGTGACGGCCACCGGTTTGTTTTTCAATATCGTTGCGACCGGTATTCTTGTTTACGGCGCAATATATGGCGAACGGGGAGATTGTTCATACGTCGGTTGGGCAGGTTTTATCATATTCTTTGCCGGTTTGTTTGATATGTTGGACGGACAAGTAGCACGCAATGGGAAAAAAAATTCCAAATTTAATATGCTGTTCGATTCTGTGATTGACAGATATAGCGAACTGACTATATTTTTCGGTATCTGTTACTATCTTATTTTGCATGGTTATTTTTTTAGTTCACTGTTTGGTTTTATTGCACTAATAGGCTCTATGATGGTTAGTTATACCAGAGCACGCGCCGAAGGGTTAGGCATTTCGTGTACGGTTGGTTTTATGCAACGTCCCGAGCGAGTGACACTGATCAGCGTCGGCGCTATCTTATGTGGGATTTTTTACTGTTTTACAGGTAATTATACTTTTTGTGTTACATGGCTATCGGTTCCGATATGCTTTGAACCGATAGATATTCTGGTTATTTCGTTGATTATTGTTGCGATATTTTCCAATGTGACTGCTATTGCCCGGATTAATCACAGCAGGAAAGTATTCAAAGAAGAAGAGAATGCTTCGCAATGAAGCAATTCAATAAGAATTGAAACGGGTTGTATTTCAAAAATAAAAATGTTACCTGTTCATCGGGCTGAAAGCCTGTGATCAAAAATATTACGCCCTTTCAGGGCTAAAATGGCGGATGTATCCGATTAATAGGGCGTTGCCCTATCCTCATGATTATACCCTTTCAGGGCAGAGAGAGGATGTCCTTAGACTACAGGGCGTTACCCTGTCCTGATAGATGCAGGACTTTCAGCCCTGAAAAGTATCGAAATAAATTTTCATCTTACCGCCTTCCACAACTATTGCGACTGATCCGTAAAACGCTTTCTTGCTGAATTTTCAAAAATAGAGAATTTGTAAGGGGCTGTTCAAAAAGTGTTTTTACCGCCAAGACGCCAAGTTTTTCGCAAAGGACGCAAAGAACAATTGCTTTAAAATCAAAATATTGCGATCTTTGCGTAAATCCTTTGTGACCTTTGCGGTTAATGTTTTTTTGCTTTTTGAACAGCCTCCTATTTGTTTTGCATCATTTTGTGTGTGGGCGAACACATAGATTCGCCAACACATTGCCAGTTAATACGTTATTTCCTTTTCATCCTCCATCTCTTTGGCATTGATTTTATGCAGGTCTAATGCACGCCATGCAAAAAAGATATAAACAAGTACAACAGGTATCAGGAATGATACGTACATCATTGTTTTCAGCGTAAAGTAGCTGGAAGAACTGTTAAAAATGGTCAGCGAACTTTGCAAGTCGGCCGTAGAAGGATAATAGGCCGTATGATTCCAGCCTGCGCAAAGCAACAGCGCCAAAACCGTCAATACCGTACCTGCGCCTGCAAACCATATCCCTTTTGCAAAAAATTTGGACAGGAGCGTACGAATGATGCCATAAAGCACCAAAACGACGCCAACCAGCATAACGACCAACACAACAGGCATTTCCAATAGATTATGCAGGTATTTGTAAGGCTGCATAAACACGGTTTCCGTATCGGGATTGACAGCAAAGCCTTCGGATAATAACAGACGTGCCACAAACGTCAGAAAGAAAACCAAAAATAATGCGGTTTCTACCCATAATTGCTTCCGGCATCGGGCATCAATCTCATTATCATTCACATTGTTAATGAAATAAAGCAATGCCAAAACCCGCGACAGGAAAAATACGGCTAATCCCAAAAACAAGTTCCAAACGACAAATGCCGCTTCCAAACCATGCCATGCCGTTGCCCAACGAGAAATCACAGGCATCCCGATTTCCGTAATCCGCGCTTTATCCACAATAAATTCGGCGCCGTTGAAAAATGTACCGACAGCCGTTCCTATCAACAGCGGCGCCAGTATCCCATTGAGAAGCAAAAACACCCGGTAGGTTTTTTTGCCCAGCAAATTTCCTTTCATGGATTGAAATTCATAGGATACGGCCTGCAAAACGAAACAGAGCAGAATCAAAAGCCAAACCCAGTATGCGCCTCCGAAACTTGTGGAGTAAAACAAAGGGAATGAGGCAAAAAAAGCGCCTCCAAAGGTTACCAATGTCGTGAATGTAAATCCCCATTTCCGGCCTGTGGAGTTGACCAGCATCTTTTGCTGCAATTCCGTTTTACCAATCGTAAACAACAGTGACTGACCTCCCTGTACAAACATCAGGAATACAAGCAGAGCGCCCAGCAACGAAACCAGAAACCACCAATAATGTTGTAAAAATAAATATGTTATATTCATAATAAGCAATTTTTAAGATGTGACTATTCGGGTAATTCAGGGCCTTTTTTGATTGCTTTGAGCATAATGCGGATTTCGGCAATTAAAAGGACTGTAAACAAGATTAAGAAAAGGAAAAACGAGAGTTGTACGGACGAAGCCGACAGTTTGGAGATGGCCACGCCTGTGGGCATAAGGTCTTGAATAGCCCAGGGTTGACGCCCTACTTCGGCAACCACCCAACCGGCCTGTCCTGCTATATAAGCTAAAGGAATCGACAGCAGGCAAGTCCATTGCAACCATTTGTGCCGGAGGATTTTTTCTTTCTTATTGAATAGAAGCACCACGATAAACATCAGGATAAAATACCCCCCCAAAAGTACCATGATACGAAACGAATAGAATGTCAAAGGTACGGAAGGGATCAGTCGGGAGGGGTCTTTGATATACCCGTATCCGAAATATTTGAAATTCTGATCCAACGTTGCACGGTGCATGGCCGCCGCTTCGGTATCTTTTTCTTTCACTGCATTCCTGTAATTGGCCAATGCCTGAATGGCCACTTTACCGCGTGCGATTTTTTCATGCGCCGACATTGCTACTCCCTGTCCCACAGGATAACCTCCGTTAATCAAGTCGGTAATACCCGGCACAAACGCATTGGTATTGCGATCGGTCAGCAATGAGAGCAATTTCGGAAATTCGAGTTTGAATAAAAACGGATCAACAGCGTCGTTGTAATCCTTTTTGGCCGGATTCAGTACGCCGATAGCCACCAACCCGACGCCTTCGGAACCTTTATACAAGCCTTCCATCGCCGCTAATTTCATCGGCTGATATTGTGCTACAGTATAAGCCGATCCGTCGCCTGTCCACAGTAACGAAAGCGAAGCGATCAAGCCTGTAATCGATCCGACTTTGATGCTTGCCAGCGCAAATTTTTGTTGGCGTTTTTTGAGCAAAAACCAGCAACTGACGCCTACCACACATACGCCTCCCAAAACCCACGACGAAAGCACCGTATGGAAGAATTTGTTGATAGCCATGGGCGACAGGGCGACCGCCCCAAAGTCAAACATTTCGTTGCGCACCGTATCGGGATTAAACTGCATACCTGCAGGGTATTGCATCCAGGCGTTGGCAACTAAAATCCATAAAGCCGAAAATGTGGCGCCAAGGACAGTAAGCCATGTGGCCGTCAGGTGCATACGCTTGCTTACTTTATTCCAGCCGAAGAACATGATTGCAATAAATGTAGCCTCCATAAAGAAAGCGACAACGCCTTCGATAGCCAATGGAGCGCCAAAGATATCGCCGACAAACCAACTGTAATTGGACCAGTTTGTACCAAACTGAAATTCCAGAATCAGGCCTGTAGCTACGCCTATTGCAAAATTAATGCCAAACAATTTCATCCAGAACTTGGCCGTGTTTTTCCAAAACTCGTCGCCTGTTCTTAAGTAAATTGTTTCCATCACTGCCATGATGACCCCTAACCCAAGGGTAAGCGGCACAAATATCCAGTGATAAAAAGCGGTGAGAGCAAATTGCGCTCTCGACCAGTCAATCAAAGAGGGATCAATG
>Ga0082212_10004931_pt1 | contig 18393 bp, 14 predicted proteins | sample TergutNt197P3_FD_71548 | JGI IMG/M metagenome (GOLD analysis project Ga0082212, IMG submission 71548) | Neocapritermes taracua P3 segment gut microbial communities from Petit-Saut dam, French Guiana - Nt197 P3 | ecosystem: Host-associated > Arthropoda: Insects > Digestive system > Gut ...
TGGGAAGAATTTGACCGCATGGAAACGCCCGATGCTTTCTATGGTTCCGCCGTTGATCGTTTGCAATCTTTTCATAACATTTATTTATCCGGCGCGCATCCGTGGATAAAGTATAAAGTCACAGCCGATAAGATTTATAAGCGCATGATGCCTGTTAAAACCGTGTTGCCGGAATTGTGGGAATATGTTGAGCGTGTGGTAAAAGAGGGGATTGAAAAAGGGTTTATATTACCGGAGGATAAGTGATGAACCCATTTTTTGAGCAAGTTTACGAGGTTGTAAAGCAAATACCTCACGGTAAAGTAATCTCCTACGGACAAATCGCACGAATGTTAGGACGCTCCCGCGCGGCGCGTGAGGTAGGTTGGGCTATGCGCTGCTGCCCGGAGGGTCTGCCGTGGCACAGGGTAGTCATGTCGAACGGTTCGATAACGGGCGGTGTGTATGCCGATATGCGGAAAGCGCTGTTGGAAGCGGAGGACGTGGCGTTTTTAGCGGATGGGCGAGTGGATATGACGGCAAGTACCGAAAGTTTTATGGGGGTGGCGCAATGCGAACCGAACAAGAAATGATGAGCCTAATATTGGGTATAGCCAAAGCCGATGAGCGTGTCCGTGCGGTCAGCATAGAGGGTTCACGCGCTAATCCTCAAGTGCCAAAAGACCAATATCAGGATTACGATATAACCTACTATGTTACAGATATTGCGCCGTTTTACAACAATCCCGTATGGGTGGTAGAGAAATTTGGCAAACCGCTGATTATGCAAATGCCGGAGGCGATGCGCTGGCCGGACGGCGGCGGACATTTCAATTATCAGATGATTTTCACTGACGGCAACCGCCTTGATTTAACTTTTCAGCCAAAGAAATATACGGACGACGGCGAACCTTCTGTTATTGTTTTGGATAAAGACGACGGTAGCGGTTTTCTGCCGCAACTCCCTTCGCCAAGCGATGCCGTTTATCATATCAAGCCGCCGTCACCGCTGTTTTATTATTCCTGCTGCAATAACTTTTGGTGGTGCTTGAATAACGTCGCAAAAGGCATTGCGCGTGATGAATTGTCCTATTTTATGAATATGCTGAATGAGGTCGTCCGTTCTGAACTGCATTACATGATTGGTTGGTATATCGGTACTCAGCACGGTTTCAATCTCTCTGTCGGAAAGAACGGCAAATATTTCAAACGTTATCTGACGCCAGAATTATACGCGCAGTATGTCGCTACCTATTCGGCCAGCGATTATAACGACATCTGGGCGGCAATATACGCTATGTGTGATTTATTCCATACTCTTGCGTTATCTGTCGCTGCGCATTTCGGCTTTATATATCGGCAGGACGAAGAAGATGGGATGCGGGAGTATATGAGTATGGTGAGGGAGAACGTGATATGAAGATTATTTTAGAAACCGACCGTTTAATCTTGTGGGAGATGGCACAGGACGATTATCCGGCGCTGGCGGCAATTTTGCAAGATGAACAAACCATGTACGCCTATGAGGGCGCGTTCGACGATACAGAAACGCAAAACTGGCTTGACCGCCAAATAGAGCGTTATCAGACAGACGGATTTGGTTTATGGGCAGTCGTACTCAAATCAAGCGGAGATATGATAGGGCAAACCGGCATAAGCTGGCAAGATGTTGATGGTGAGCGTGTTCCCGAAATAGGTTACTTGTTCAATCGCTCATACTGGCACAATGGTTACGCGACTGAAGCCGCAATAGCCTGTAAAGAATATGCGTTTAACACGCTTGGCTTTAAGGAGATTTATTCCATTGTACGCAGTACAAATATCGCTTCAAAGAATGTCGCAATCCGTAATGGTATGATTATCCGCAACCGTATTGTAAGACATTTTCGTGGTATAGATATGCCGCATTTTGTACTAAGCGCGACAAATCCTCCCCGGCTTTTAAGAATGGACGAGTTTTTTACAACGCAAGCCCCGGCATATGATGAATATATGCTGAACAACGTAGCGGGCTACTCAAAAGGCTGTGCCGAACTTGCAAAACATATTCCCGCACAAACAAAAACGCTGTTGGATTTGGGATGCGGTACAGGTTTGGAGCTTGAGGAAATATTCAAATTATATCCTGATGTTCAAGTGACCGGCGTTGATATGACACAAGCTATGTTGGACAAGCTGTCCGAAAAATATAGCGACAAACAAATCACGCTAATTTGCGCGAGTTATTTTGATGTTGATTTCGGTTGTGAGCAATATGACCGCGTTATTTCGTTTGAGGCGATGCACCACTTGGCACACGAAGAAAAGGCGACGCTGTATGCGCGTATTTTCAAAGCGATAAAACCCGGCGGCGCGTATGTCGAAGGCGATTATATGTTTTCAACACAAGCAGAGGAAGATGCTTTATTTGCAAAAAAGATGGGAGATTATGCCGCACAAGAAATTTTTGACCGGGAGTTGTATCATTTCGATACACCATGCACAGTTGAAAATCAGATTAAAACGCTAACAACCGCCGGATTTGCTGATGTGAAAAAAGTATATCGTGAAGGAAATACGACCATAATTGTCGCTCAAAAAGCCGTTGAACACAGCGAGGCCGGTTCTTATGTGTTGTGAAATAAAGGTTGTTTGATTTAATTCTGACATGCGCGCCGCGCTGAAATTTGTCCGCGCCCCCGTGGGTATTGATGGTGCCCACCCCCTCGCCCGCGTGAAAGAATTCGTGTAGAATCCCTGTTATGAAGGAGCAGTATTTTTTTCTCTATATCGTATCGCTTTCAGGCGTTGCCCTCAGCTTTTTGCTGAGTGGAGGCTCTATGGTAGAGTGGGGCGCGCCGGACGCCGGTGTGACAGGCGTGCTGGGCTATACAGACGCGGACGGCTATCCTATGACGCCGATTCCGTTTCTGACGGTCCGCGAAGCGGATGCTTCGCGAATGGCCGTCCTGTTGTTGTCGGTATTAGTGCTGGTCAATACAGCCTTGTTGTTCAACCTGATGAAAAATACCATTGTCGGAAGGATTGCCGGAATCCTCGCGTTCGCGATAACGGTCTGGGCGACCGGACCTGCCGCGCTGCCGATGACCGCCGCCGCCGCGCTCGCCATATTCGGCGCGGGCGGAAAAGGCGGTACAGGCGGCAAAGGGAATGGCCCGGAGTTTAAAAGGCTTTTATGGCAATCAGCCGCTTTTTATCTATTATGGGTTTGCTTGCTTTGGGCGGGAGCGATCGTTGTAATCTCGTCCGCGCTGATACTCGGTTTTTCGCTTTATGTATACGGGCTTCTGGGGCGGCTGGCGAGGCTGGAGGAATTGGCTGTTGCCAACGCGAATAAGACAGACGAAGTCCGGGAAATGCTGGGCAACCAGCGCCGCGTCACAAAAAGCGCGGAACATGTGTCAAGGCTTGAGGAACGCAACAGGCTCGCGGCGCGTATACACGATGAAATCGGACATGGCATGTCGGGCAGTATACTGCTGCTGGAAGGGGCGGACCTGGTGATGGCCGGCGATCCGGAAAAAGCGCGCGCGACTATACGAAAAGTGACGGAAAACCTGCGAGCGAGCGTGGAGGAAATCCGTAAAGTCCTGCGCGAGGAGCGTTCGGTCGGCGCGGAGGTCAATCTCGCTCGCATTGAAAACGAAATGGCTTCCTTTGAGTCCGACCACGCGGGTATGAAGACATATCTTGAGATAAAAGGGGAGATGGAGGATGTAAACAGCGCGGTCTGGGTCTGTATCTATGAAAACATGGTGGAAGCCATGACGAATACGCTCAAGCATACATCGGCCACGCAATTCCGTGTCAGCTTGAAAAACAACGCGGGCTTGCTGCATGTCGAGTTTTCCGACAACGGCGGGACGAACGGGAAAGAAACTGAAAAGACCGGCCCGGAATTCCGTCCCGGTATCGGGCTGCAGAGCATGGAGGAAAGGACGGCTATGTGCCACGGCCGCTGCTTTTTCAGTCGCCGGCCCGAAGGGTTCCATATAGTGATGACATTTCCGAGGAGGGGCAATATATGATACGGATTCTGCTAGCGGACGACGACCCTGTGATCCTTCAGGGCCTTTCGATGATAATCGGATCAAGAGACGATTTTGAGATAATTGGCGCCGTAGCCGATGGGAGAGAAGCCATACAGCTCGCGCGCGAACTCAGACCCGACGTCGCGGTGCTGGATATACGTATGCCGCATATGAACGGCATAGAAGCCGCGTCAGTTTTGCTCAAAGAAGAGCTATGCGCGCCGCTGCTGCTGACAACTTTTGACGAGCCCGAATTGATCGCTGACGCGCTTATGGCCGGGGCAAAAGGCTATATCCTGAAAAACAGTCCCGCCGAACGTATCCTCGCCGCTATCACAGCCGTTTCGGAAGGCGGCACAGTGTTTGCTCCCGATGTGATCAGCTATATTCAGAATATGATCAAGTCACCGCGCAAAGGATGTCAAAGTGGCGGAATAGACATTTTCGCGAAATTGACGCCGCGCGAGCTCGAAATCACGTCGCTTGTCGCGGAGGGCCTCTCAAACTCTCAAATATCCGAAAGACTTTTTCTGGCTGACGGAACAGTCCGGAACCATATATCAATGATACTTGAAAAGACCGGCCTTGAGCATCGCACGCAAATCGCGGTGAAGTATTTTGAGCGGGAAATTGTTGGAGAGGATTGAGATTTTTTTTCTTCCGGCATGTTATTATATATCAATCAGAGGAACGATTACTCGTGACAGCCGGGTATTATTCAGGTGATGAAAATGAAGAGGTGAGGATATGAATGGCTTTGATTTGCTTATTAAAAACGGAACTATTGTCACTATGGACGGGGAACTATCCAAAAAACGCTGGATAGCCGTCAAAGACGGTGTCATTCAGGCGTTGGGCGACGACGATTTTACGGGTGAAGCGCAGGAGGCCGTCGACTTGAACGGCAGGGCGTTGATACCCGGGCTTGTCGATACGCACGCGCATGTGAGCGCCACGGGCGTTATCGGGAAAGGGCTTCCGCTCGCCGGTGTCAACACGTCAAAAGGGATTCTCGATATTGTTGAAGAGGCCTGTTCCAAGGGCGATCCCGAAGCTGTGGTGATTGGCGGGAATATGTTTATGCCCGAGCAGATGGAAGATAAACGCGTGCCTACACAGGATGAATTGGACAAAGTGAGCGGTAATCATCCCGTCCTGCTCGCGTTTTGGACAGGGCACGGCGGCGTCGTGAACACAAAGGCGCTGAATATGGTCGATTTGCCGAAAGAGATGGAGCATGGCGTGGTCGACGGTATGTTTCTGGAAGATAAAATATCGTTTTATATAATGGGAGGCGTCATAGGAGGCCTTCCGAACGAATACTTCGAAAGCGTATATATGGATATCGCGAAAAAATGCGCGTCTATCGGGATCACCACGGTGCACGCGCTTGACGGAATGTTTGTCAGGGACGATAAGGATGTGGAGACTCTTATACGCAGCCTTGACAAATACCCGATTGAGTATATCCCCTACTGGCAGACCTTTGATCTGGAGAGGGTGATGGGGCACGGGCTGAAGCAGATCGGCGGCTGTCTGAGCGTTGACGGCTCGCCGCCGCAGTTTACATCCTGCTATCTGGAGGCTTCCCCCGCCGCTCCGCACACGAGAGGATTGTTGAACTTCTCGGACAGGGAGCTTTATGAGTTCGTAACAGCCTGTACGAAAGCGGATAGGCAGGTCGCGTTCCATGCTATAGGCGACAGGGCGATAGACCAGATCTTATGGATATACAGGCAGGTCGACATGGAACTGGGGATAAAGCATTTGAGGCATAGGATAGAGCATTTCTCGATCCCGCTTGAGCAGCATATTGAAATGGCCGCCGGGATGAATATAGGAGTCACGTCCCAGCCGGCTATCGGCGATATGCTTGACGGGGAAGGCGGGAACTCATATCTTGCTTTCCTGTCGCCGGAGAAAGCGGTGCTGGAGGAAAAATTCTCGAGGTTTACAGCGGGCGGTCTCATTGTCGGCGGCGGGTCAGACTCGCCGGTTACGCCAATGGACGCGCTGTTCGGGATAGACCGCGCCGTGAACGCGTTTCAGGAGTACAGGCGCGTCAGTCTGGACGACGCGCTCAAACTTTATACCATCAACGCGGCCTGGCTGACCAGGCAGGAGGATGTCAAAGGCTCTCTGGAGGTTGGCAAGCAAGCCGATATGGTCATCCTCAACAAAGACCCGTACACAATGGAAGGAGGCTTTAACCACGAGGCGATCAGCGTTGACGCCACATATAAGAAGGGCAAGCTGATTTATTCGAAAGGTGATTGACAATATGGATAATGAGTATACTCAGGGGATATCGTTTAAGGTCAACGGCAGAGAGTATCATTTCATCGTTGGAAGAGACTTCGGCCCCGAGGACAGTCTGGCCCGGGTTTTGAGGGAAAGGCTTGGTTATACGGGCGTAAAGGTGTCGTGTGAGCAAGGGGCTTGCGGGGCCTGTACCGTATTGCTTGACGGTAATTCCGTGCTCTCATGCATGATGCCGGCCATGGACGCCCATGGGTGCGAAATCCTGACGGCGGAGGGCCTTCCCGAAGACGACCCCGTTATCGCGGCTTTTGTGGAGATGAACGAACCGGACTATGGTACCGCGATGCAGTGCGGGTTTTGTACGCCCGGGTTTGTTTTGGAAACTCACGCGTTGCTCGCGCGCAATCCGAAACCGACGAGAGACGAGATAAAAAGCGAACTGTCGGGCCATATATGCAGGTGCGGGTGCTATAAGGGTATCGCGCGCGCCGTGGAATCCGCGTCGGAAAAGATGGAAGGGAGGTGCACCGGATGTATCAGCCAAGAGCCGGAAGCAAGGATAGATACGTAGGCAGCTATCACCCGAAGATAGACGCGGAAAGAAAGGCGCGGGGGGCTGTCGAGTACTTTGACGATGTGACCCTCTCAGGCAGGATACCGAGGCTTATCTACGCGAAGATCTATAACAGCCCGGTGTGCAATGCCAGAATTGTTAAGCTGGATACATCCGGAGTCGAGGCCTATCCGGGAGTATTATGCGTCATTCGTTACGATGATCCTGAGATAAGAGCTATACCGCTCACCACACACTCATGGACGGATACCGCGATATCGCCGGCGCACAGGGATACCGTCCCCAGATTCTTCGACAGATATGTCCTTCCGGATACCGCCAGATGGGTCGGTGACCAGATGGGGTTCGCGGTCGCGGCGGAAACCAGAGAAATAGCGGACGAAGCTATAAAGTTTGCCGAAATCGAATGGGAATACCTTTCAAAGCCATTCTATGAGCCGGAGGAGAGTATGCGGCCGGAAGCGTTCATCCTGCATCCCGAAGTGAACGAGGCCTCAAACAGAAAGCCGAGGTACGAAGACTTCAAGACATATGTGATGAACGACGAAGCTTTTTATCAGCGCGGGGATGTGGATAAAGCTTTCGCGGAGGCGGACGCGGTAGCGGAGATCGACGAAGGCATGGGCGGCGAATCGCATCATGCCGTCCTGGACTACCGGGGGATAGCCGCGGACTGGCGTCCGGACAAGCTGACTGTCTGGACAAACCATTATTTCAACGAACAAACGAGGCTTTATATATCTCATCACTTGAACATACCTATGCACAAAGTAAGGGTACTCAACGGGCATATCGGCGCTCATATGGGAAGGTATAATGTCGGTGAGGATATGTTCTTTCTCGTGACATGCCTGCTGTCGAAAAAAGCCGGGTGTCCGGTCAAATACATGATGAACGTACACGAAGATTTTCATGACACGCGCAACAGGATATGTTACAAAATCAAAATTGGCGGAAAAAAAGACGGAACCATTACCGCGATAGATATGGTGGGCGACGGCAATTCAGGCGCTTACCATGGCGCGGACATGTATGTCCTCGAATACCTCAATGAATGGGAATCAGAGCGTCTATTCGCGCCTGTGGAAAACTTCCGTGTCAACGGCAGGGCATATTATACGAACAGGCTGCCTGCTACTGTCATGAGGGGGATAGGCAATGTCCAGCACAATTTTCCGATGATGCAAGCGTTTGACGCGTTCGCGGACACTATCGGCATGGATCCGGCCGAAGTCATAATGAAAAACTGCGGCAATATTTGGAACGCGTATCCCAACGAGAGCGTCATTGCTGTCGTTGAGGAGGGCATGAAGCAGTTTGGATGGGACAAGCGGCACAAAACCTGTGAAGGGCCTGTATATGACGGGGTAAAAAGGCGGGGGAGGGGCATGGCTGTGCACAATCAGGGGCATGTCGAGGGGCAGGAAACCGCGGGGGGGCAGATAGAGGTTGAGATGCGCGTCACGCCGGATCTGAATGTGATACTCAACGCGCCGACCGCAGAGACGGGCGCGGGAGCCAACAGCGCCTGTGTCCTGGCCTGCGCGGATCATCTGGCCTTCCTCAATATCACGCCTGACAGGATCACATGGATCAACCATGGCGATTCCGAAATGGGCCTGCGCGACGTACACGCGTCGGATAGTATTGTGTCCTTTATACTGCCTGAGCTCATGCCGGAATGCGCGGCCAAGATCAAGGCGGAGTTCATAAGGCGGGCGAGGCCCAGGTTCGGCGAGGATATCAGGGAGCTTGAGCTGGATGTCGCTGACGGGAAGGTCTTTGTCAAGGGTTTTCCGGAAATATTCGTTCCCTGCAAAGATGTAATGGATGACGACTGCACCTGCATCAAGGCGTATGTAAGCCGGGGAAACAACAGGAATGTCACAGGCATCCCGTATGGAGCATGGTTTGTGGAAGTGGAAGTCGACACAGAGCTTGGCACAGTTGAGGTATTGAGGATCACCGTTGTCAACGACGTTGGACAGGTCATGCACGCTTCCGGGGCGGAAAGCCAGCAGCTTGGCGGGCAAGCGCTTGGGGTCGGGGAAAGCCTGTTTGAAGAGTTCAATTATGACAGGAGGACGGGTACGCTGCTGAATAATAATTATATAGATTACAAGATACCGCTTATATGCGACTACCCGGACGAAGTGATGCCGATCCTCAAGGAGGTATGGCGAGGTGCGGGTGAGTATGGAGCGGCGGGGCTGGCCGAAGGTACAATGACGGGCACGTACGCGGCAATGGCTAACGCGATTTTTAATGCCGTGGGCATAAGAGTCCCGACAATTCCTTTCAAGCCTGAAAAACTGCTTGAAAAACTGGATGAGAAAAATAAGCAGGAAGGAGGCGAGGGGAAATGAAAACATTCGCATATGAAAGGCCGCGCAGTATAGAGGAAGCGGTAAAGGCTCTCCAAAACGAAGGGGGCAAGATTTCGGCGGGCGGTACAGACCTGCTCGGGACGATGAAGGACAAGATACACGCCGAATATGTCAGCTCTGTCGTGTCACTTAAAGGTATCGAGGGACTTAGCTATATAAAAGAGGAAGACGGTGTTCTGAAAATAGGGGCGATGACCAAACTGGCGGATATACAAAGGGACGAGCTCGTCGCCGGTAAATACCCGCTCCTCGCGGAAGCGGCGCAAAGCGTCGCCTCGCCGCAGCTTCGCAATATGGCGACTATCGGGGGCAATATCTGCCAGGAACCGAGGTGTTGGTATTACAGGTATCCTGACAACAAATTTGACTGTATGAGAAAAGGCGGGGCTTTGTGCAACGCGATGACCGGAAACAGTAAGTATCATTCGATTTTCGGCTCTGCCGATGTTTGCCCGTCACCTTGCGAAACGGAATGTCCGAACGGGAATCCGATACCTGAGTACTTCGAAATGGTCAGGAATGGGGATATAGCGGGAGCGGCGAGGGTATTGCTGGAAGCAAATCCGCTCGCCGCCGTTACAGGACGGGTATGTCCGCATAGCTGTGAGAGCGGATGCAACCGCGCCGAGTACGATGACAGCCTTTCCATCCGTGAGATCGAACGCTTTATAGGCGATTACGCGTTAGAGCGCCACGAGGAGATTCTTGGCGCCTCAGAAGCGAGGACGGGCAGGAAAGCCGCTATCGTAGGCGCCGGGCCCGCCGGGTTGACGGCCGCGTTCCGGCTGGTCAGGGCAGGGTATGAAGTAACCATCTACGACGCCTGTAAAGAGCCGGGCGGGATGCTGTACTACGGCATACCGGAGTATCGCCTGCCAAAGTCAGTCGTTGCCGGTATAGCCGGTATGCTGACCTCCCTGGGGGTGGAATTCAAATTGGGAGTGAAGCTCGGGCGTGAAATAAGCATAGAAAGCCTGGAAAATGAATTCGACGCGGTGCTGCTCGCGACAGGAGCGTGGGCGGACATGAGGCTTGGATGCCCGGGCGAGGATTCCAAAGGGGTTTTGAGCGGCATTGATTTCCTGTATAAGGTGGCTGAAGGCGCTGACTTGGACTTGGGGGAAACCGTCGCCGTCGTCGGCGGGGGAAATACCGCCATGGACGCGTGCAGGACAGCCAAGAGGCTCGGGGTGAAAAATGTATTTGTGCTATATCGCCGCACCCGGGAGGAGATGCCCGCGGACGAGGAAGAAATAACTGCCGCCATAGAGGAAGGCGTAGAGTTCATGTTTCTGGTCGCGCCCGTCGGGATAGCCGCTGACGCGGAGGGTCGGGCCGGCCTTGTCCGGCTGCAGAAGATGGAGCTCGGTCAGCCGGACGCGTCAGGCAGGAGGCGCCCCGTCCCCATTGAAGGCGCGATAGATGAACTCGGGATCGATTTGTTGATCAACGCGGTCGGCCAGCGTGTAGACATGGATATCGAAAGTTATAAAGCCCGTGAAAAGATTTTCGCGGCCGGCGACGCGAATATCGGTCCCGCGACTGTCGTGGAAGCGATGGCGGACGCCGGGAAGACGGCTGATGAAATGATTTGTTTTCTGGGCGGAAGCCCGGGCAAAAAGCCTGTGCCGCGTGATGAAATGCTGAGTTTTGACCCTGATTGCCTGGAGCTTTCAGAACACCTCCTTCAGGATATAAAGCCGGCGTCAGACCGTACTCTAAACACGGAGGACGCGCGGACCGCGGTTCAGGCCGATATAGCCAAAGAAGCAAGCCGCTGCCTCAATTGCGGCTGTGTAGCTATAAGCCCGTCCGACATCGCCCCTTCGCTTATCGCGCTCGGAGGCGATATCATCACAACAAAGAGAAAGATACCGGCGAGTGAGTTTTTCAAGGCAGGGGTCTGTTCATCGACGATATTGGACGCTGACGAAATCGTGACGGAGATCCAGACGCCCGCGCCAGCGGCGGGAAGCGTAGGCTTTTACAATAAGTTCAGATATAGAAAATCAATTGATTTTCCGGTCGTCGGGGTCGCCGCGTGTTTCACCATGAAGGACGGGGTGTTTACCGGCGCGAAAATCGTGCTCGGCGCCGTCAGCCCATCTCCGATGGAACTCAAAGATGTGGGGAACTTCCTCATCGGCAAAAAGCCGTCTGATGAGCTCGCGTGCCAGGCAGCAGATCTGGCTATGAACGGTACGCTGCCGTTGCTGGAAAATTATTACAAAATCAAAATTACGAGGGCGCTTGTCAGGAGGGCGATAGCGTCCCAAAAATAATTCTGAATAATAGTGTAATTGTGGCGCGTTGGGGTATATATCAAGAAATGAGCTATATAATTGATTGGAAAAACTCAAAGCGCAAGGTGAAGGGGGAAGAAAATGATAAAAACTATTACAGCATGTACAGCGGAACTGGATGACGAAAAACTCGCGGTAGAGCAGATCACATCCCAGTTGGAGACGGGCGATGGCCTTATGAAAAACACGATCGGTATTGTTGCCTGCCATTATGAATTTGTACTGTCGAATGTTTTCAAGGCGATATGCGAAGCGCTTCCTTTTGAGGTGGTAGGTACGATATCGTCGGCGCAGTCCGTTTCCGGAGAAAAAGGCGTATTGCTTCTGACTCTTATGGTCATGACCAGTGATGACGTCGAATTTCGAAAGACGCTGACGCCGTCTTTGCTGGAAGATCCGGGCTCGGCTATCGCGGAAAGCTACAAGGCCGCCAGCGCCGGAGTGAAACCGTCCCTGATCCTTGCTTTCGCGCCATTCCTGCTTCAAAACTGCGGCGACGACTATGTGAACGTGCTGACAGAATTGTCGGATGGAGCGCCGTGCTTCGGAACGCTCTCCGTTGATGATACTCTTGACTTCGCGAATTGTTTTATGCTGGCGGATGGCGAGTACTACCGCGACAAAATGGCAATGATCCTGATTTACGGCAATATAACCCCGAAATTTTATGTGGCTAATATTTCTGAGGACCGGGTGATCGGGACAGGAGCTGTAGTGACGAAAAGCGCCGGATCGATCCTCATGGACGTCAACGAACGGCCTGTCATTGAGTATTTGCAGGATCTGGGGCTGGTCGGGGCAAGCGAAACTCAATACGCCATGTCTTCGCTGCCCTTCCTGCTCGACTATAATGACGGCTCGCCCAAGGTCTCAAAAATATTTGTGGCTCTGACGCCGGAAAAATACGCGATATGCGCGGGCGCCATGCCGGAGGGCAGCCGGTTATATATCGCGTCTTCCGACAAAGACGATGTAATGCTTACGACGGGCGAAGCCGTGAAAACGATTTTAGAGGAGTCTCCGGACGCTTCGACGCTTTTGATCTATTCGTGCATCAGCAGAAGCATGACACTGGGGTCGGAACAGTACAAGGAAATGGAACTCGTCGATCAAATGATTGAAAACAAACTGCCCTATATGTTCGCCAACTCAGGCGGTGAAATCTGTCCCACGCAAATGTCGGAAAAATCGGTCAATCGTTTCCATAACGACGCGTTTATCGCCTGTACGTTCTAAAGGCTGAGGTCTATAAAACGAGGGGAGATAAAACGTTGGCGGGAGCCGGACTTGGTGAAACAAACCAAATAGTTCTGGAAGAGAACAAGGCGCTACGGGAAGAAATCGACAGTCTGAACCGGGAGTTGAAAAAATCCGAAAGGGAGCTGAGGGTGACAAAAAGCTTCCTCGATAAGGTAACGAAGGCAGCGGACGCGAAAGACGCTATTAATACGGCGTTGTCGGACTCGAACCTGAAGCAGCGCGCCTATACGGACATGCTGCTTCAGAGCTGCCCGAATATCATCATACTCTTTGACGCTGACGGCCGTTTTGTCCTTTCGACGGAAGCGCTTCTGGCCGCGACGAATACACCGACTTTCGGCTATATAAAAGACCGTAAATACGAAGAGGTTTTTCCGAAGTATTTTTCGCCGGAAGGTATGAAAAAATTTGATGAGGCGTTTAAAAAAGCCAACTCTTCCAGTGAAACCATTCAGTTTGACGCTTTGATCGATTTTGACCAATCCGGCAAATCCCGGTTTTTTACGTTCGAGCTCAGCCGCGCCGGTAACGCGCTGGAAAAGGAAAGCCCAATGCACGGAGTTCTCGCGGTTTTGGTCGACCTGACCGACTTTATGTACGAGAAGCAACGCGCGGAGGCCGCCAACAACGCGAAATCCGATTTCCTCGCGAGCATGAGTCACGAAATACGAACGCCGCTCAACGCCATCATCGGCATGGGAGAGATGCTTTCCCGCTCTGAGCTGGCCGATGAACAAAAGAAATATGTTACCGATATCAGAAAGTCATCGGATTCGTTGTTGTCTATAGTAAATGACATCCTTGACTTTTCCAAGATCGAAGCAGGGAAAATGGAACTTGTAAATACGAATTACAACCTCAAAATGCTGCTTGACAATCTGCATTCAATTTTTTCAATGCTTTGCCAAAACAAACCGATCGACATTCAATTTTCTATCGCGGATGATATTCCCGAAATCTTGTTCGGCGATGAAACGCGCCTCAGGCAGATTCTTACAAATCTTTTATCCAATGCCGTAAAGTATACAAAGCAGGGGCGTGTTATATTCACAGCGCTATGTGATGTGGGCTTTTTACAATTTGAAATAAGGGACACAGGGATCGGGATTCGCCGCGAGGAACAGGGCAGGCTGTTCAAGCCATTTGAGCAATTGGACGCGCAAAAAAACAGAGGCGTCGTCGGTACCGGGCTTGGACTCGCTATTACCAACAATCTTTGCCGAATGATGGACGGCGACCTCTGGTTTGAAAGCGAATATGGAAAGGGCTCGGTTTTTTATGTCAGGCTTCCTTTTAAGAAAGCCGAGCATGTTGAACACGATGAACGGCCTGAACCTGATGGATTCACCGCGCCCGAAGCGAAAATCCTGGTTGTGGATGATATAGAGATAAATCTTGATGTGGCGGAGGCATTGCTGAGCGCGTTTGAAATAGTCCCGGATTTGGCGCACAGCGGAAGAGAAGCCATAAGGCTCGCGAAGGATATTCACTACGATATAATATTTATGGATCATATGATGCCGGAAATGGACGGGGTGGAAACAACGAAGATCATCCGTGAGCTCGGCGGCTGGAACAGCAAAGTGCCCATAATCGCTTTGACGGCCAACGCAATAAGCGGCATGGAAAAGACTTTTCTGGATAACAAACTCGACGGCTTTTTACCCAAGCCCCTTGACCTTGCAGCATTGAACCTTTGCCTCAGAGAATGGTTCTTATCTGAATAAACCCCGGTCTTTTTATGATATCATTAACCTTGGAATGAAAAGAGTTCTGATTTTAGGAGTTGGAAATGCGCAGGTTGACGCGTTTGTCTGTCTGCGCGGTTTGGACATTGAGATTCACGCGTGTTCGAATAAGCGTGAGGGAGCAGGGGTTACATTGGCGGACCATTTCGCCTTAATCGACATTTCGGATGCGGAAAGCATTACCGAATATGCCCGTTCAAACAGGATTGATTGTATTTACTCTATCGGTTCAGACATTGCTATGCCAACAGCCTATTTAGTGAGCGAGCGCTTGGGGCTTCCATACTTCGTATCTTCTGAAACAGCATCTATCTGCAATCGAAAAGATTTATTACGCGCCAAACTCGGAGATGGTTTCTCCGGAAATCTTAAGTATATTACGGCAAGGCATCAAGACGAAGCATCGGTGTGGAACCGATATCCGGCCATGATAAAACCTGTGGATTCACAAGGGCAGAGGGGCGTCTTCAGGCTGGACGGCCCCACTGATATCCCCCTCTGCTTCGAAAAATCTATCAGTAATTCAAAAACGGGGTGTGTGATAATTGAAGAGCTGGCGTATGGCCCTGAAATATCTGTCAATGCGTACAGGCATGACGGTAAAACAATTTTCTCGATAATTTCCGACCGGATTTCGTTTGAAAACTTCCCCGGCGGAATTATCAAAGAGCATATATTGCCTTCGTATGTCACGGGAACGCAGATAGAAACCGAAGTGGCAGGCCTGACCGAAAGGACGGTTTCGACTCTGGGAATTGAAAACGGCCCGGTCTACTTTCAGATAAAGCTAACCGGACAGGGTCCGAAACTGATTGAGGCAGCCCCGCGTTTGGACGGTTGCCATATGTGGAGAGCTATCAAAGAGTTTTGCCGCGCGGATTTGCTTAAAGCCACATTTGACCATTTGCTCTTTGGGAAAAAACCGGAGCTGTTCCCGCTGTATTCTGATCACGGCATCAAATTGACTTTCTTGTGCGAGGCGCCGGGCCTGCTGTACGATCCGGAGAAATACAATACCGGTGGCGCGGTTGATGCGGTTCATTATTATGAAAAAAATGATATTGTGAGCCCGATGAATGGATATATGGAGAAATGCGGCTACGAGATAAAGGCGACCCCATTATAAAAACAGCTATATGCAATCCGGTACAATCCATTCGAATTCATGATAAAATACGTGTTTATGGAGCGGCAGACTTTACTTGAAAAAAGAAAGATATCATTTGTGGTGCCGGTATACAATTCCGAAAAAACCATCCGCCGGGTAGTTGAGGGGATTGTGAGTACAGTATCAAGTGCGTATCCGGAAAACGATTATGAAATAATTCTGGTTAACGACGGTAGCCGGGACGCTTCATGGGCGATGCTGGAATCGATTCATGAGGATGATGCCAAGACAACAATAATAAATTTAAGTAAAAACTTCGGGCAGGCAAATGCTACGCTTGCCGGGCTCAATTCTGTCACAGGCGACTATGTTATCGGCCTTGATGACGACATGCAAACGCCGCCTGAAGAGTTCCCCAAATTGCTGGATCGTTTGCTTGAAAATGATTTTGACGTCGTATATGCGAGATATTCCGATAAACAACACTCGACATTTCAAAATCTGGGTTCACGGATAAACAGCAAAATGTCTACGATTCTCGCCGGGAAGCCCAAAGGAATCCGCTCGTCCAGTTTCTTTTGCCTGAAAAAATATGTGGTTGATGAAATCATCAAATACGACCATGCCTATCCATATCTGCCGGGTCTTGTATTCCGGGTGACAGATAATGTGGGTAATTGTTTTGTCGACCATCGCGCCCGGGAAGAGGGACAATCGAACTATACTTTCGGGAGATTGTTGCGTTTATGGATCAATGGTTTCACAGGTTTTTCAATACTGCCTTTGCGGATGTCGGTCATATTTGGGACCATTTTTTCCATAGCTGCAATTGTTGTCGCAATCATTCTTGTAATAAATAAATTACTCAATCCAAATATCGCAATGGGCTGGACTTCTACAGTCGCACTTATTTTATTGATAGGCGGCATCCAACTGCTTTGCATCGGTCTGCTCGGCGAATATGTTGGCAGATCCTATACTAATATCAACAAATCCCCCCAGTTTATTATTAAAGAGAAAAGGGAGAATTGAATTGAAACAAATATTGACAGCCCGGGAAGCGGCGGAGATGATCACGGATGGCAGCACAGTCTGTGTCGGCGGTTTTGTCGGATGTATGCATCCGGAAGCGATAACCAAGGCAATCGAATCGAGGTTTATCGCGACCGGGGCGCCGCGAGGTCTGACCTTGGTATACGCGGCGGGGCAGGGCGACCATAAGGACCGGGGGCTGAATCATATGGGCCATGAGGGGCTCCTGGGGAGGGTCATCGGCGGCCATTGGGCCCTGGCTCCTAAAGTGCAGAAGCTGGCTGTGGAGAACAAAATCAAAGCGTACAATTTTCCTCAGGGTGTTATCGCGCATTTGATGCGCGACATCGCGGCGGGGAAGCCGGGAACCATCACCCACGTCGGGCTGAAAACTTTTGTAGACCCAAGGCTCGAAGGCGGGCGGCTGAATGAGCTCACCACTGAGGAACTGGTAGAATTGATGCGGATAGACGGAAAAGATTATCTGCGCTACAAGCCGTTTCCGATTGATTTCACAATAGCTCGCGCCACTTACGCCGATACTGAGGGAAATGCCAGCTTTGAACGCGAGGCCGTCTATTTGGAAGTACTGGCGATGTGTCAGGCGGCAAAGAACACCGGGGGAAAAGTAATACTGCAAGTTGAGAAGGTGGTGGAAAAAGGAAGCCTGGACGCCCGGCTTGTGAGATTGCCCGGGATATGTGTTGACGCGATCGTCGTTGCCGAACCGGAAGACCATATGCAAACATTTGCAACACAATATGATCCCGCGTTCAGCGGTGAGGAGCGCGTTCAAATGGAGGACATCCGTCCCTTGCCGTTCGACTACAGAAAAATCATCGCGAGGCGCAGCGCTATGGAACTCATACCGGGGGCGATAATCAATCTTGGTATCGGGATGCCGGAAGGCGTTTCGATTGTCGCCGCGGAAGAGGGCCTTGAAGAGGGTCTGATGCTGACAGTCGAGTCGGGGCCGACGGGCGGTGTACCTGCCGGGGGCAATGATTTTGGCGCCGCGTATAACCCGGATAGTATAATTGACGCTCCTTCGCAGTTTGATTTTTACGTCGGAGGAGGGCTGGATTTGGCCTTTCTCGGGCTGGCGCAAGCGGATCGATATGGCAATGTGAACGTGAGCAAATTCGGGACGAAGATTGCCGGCTGCGGCGGGTTTATCGATATTACCCAAAACGCAAAACGTTTGGTTTTCTGCGGCTCTTTTACTACAGACGGGCTGAAAATTGAAATAGCTGACGGGCAATTATCGATACTTCAAGAGGGGAAAGTAAAAAAATTCAGGGAAAAAGTTGAACAAGTGACTTTTAGCGGTGATTACGCGCTGGATAAGGGCCAGCCGGTTTTTTATATTACTGAACGCGCTGTATTCAAGCTGTCAGCCGATGGACTGATACTTATGGAAATAGCTCCGGGGATAGATTTGCAAAGGGATATCCTCGATCTGATGGAGTTTGCCCCCATCGTAAGCCGGGAACTGAAAACAATGGATTCGAGGATCTTTTTCCCGGATAAAATGTGTTTGAAATATATTGACAATGCAGTTGTTTGAAAATAAGCGGGCGGCAGCGCCCCATCAGAAAAAGGCGGATATGGCTCGCTATAGGTTTTCGATATATAAGGCGATGTGTTAATGAAGGAGATAATATGAAAGCAGCTGTTACTGTAGACGCGTTCAAGGCCGAAGTAAAAGA
>Ga0082212_10004932_pt1 | contig 18391 bp, 12 predicted proteins | sample TergutNt197P3_FD_71548 | JGI IMG/M metagenome (GOLD analysis project Ga0082212, IMG submission 71548) | Neocapritermes taracua P3 segment gut microbial communities from Petit-Saut dam, French Guiana - Nt197 P3 | ecosystem: Host-associated > Arthropoda: Insects > Digestive system > Gut ...
GGGTATATATATCCGGGAGCGAACTGAAACGGGTAACGCTCAGCGACGGCTACGGCGATCTGGAAGTATGGCTTATGCCGTATATGAAATCGCAGGCCGCGAAAGATACGCTTGGATCCGCAGACATAGACGCAGGCAAGCGCAATATTATTCTCGCGCACCAGTTTGTCATATCCCGGGGGAGCGGCCCCGAACCGGGCGGTTCTGAGAGCATTGTCGCGGGAGGTTTAGATTCCGTCGACGCGGATTTGTTCGGCAGGTTCGATTACGCCGCGCTCGGGCACTTACACGGCTGCCAGGACGTCGGAGCCGGACGCATACGGTATTGCGGGTCGCCGGTGAAATACTCGTTTTCCGAATGGCGGCATGAGAAGTCCGTGACCCTGGTTGAGCTTAGGGAAAAGGGCGACCTGTCGATAACGCCTCTGCCGCTCTCCCCCATCCACGATATGCGCGAAATAGAAGGCGAGCTCGAAAAGCTTATGGACGCTTCCGTGTCTTCACTTGCCGACCCGGAGGACTACCTGCGCGTGGTACTGACGGACGAGGAGGAACTCATCGATCCGATGGGTAAACTCCGCAGCGTCTATCCGAACGTCATGAGCCTTGGTTTTAAGAACTCGCGTACGAACATAGATCTTGGCGGGATCGCCGCCGACGCGGAAACTGTGGCGAATCTCTCGCCATATGATCTGTTCCGCGAGTTTTTCCTTGAGATGCAGGGCTCGACAATAAGTGCGGAGCAGGACGCCATAATCCGCGAACTTCTTGATGCGGGTGAAAGCTGATAGCGCTTATTGAACCGCTTAATCGCAATACCCGGAAGGAATGATTTGATATGAAACCGATAAAACTTACAATGAGCGCGTTCGGGTCTTACGCCGGAGAACAGACGATAGATTTCACCGAACTCGGCGCCGATAATCTATACCTCATAACCGGCGACACCGGCGCGGGAAAAACGACGATCTTCGACGCCGTTTCTTTCGCGCTTTTCGGCAAGGCCAGCGGCGACGCGCGGAGCGATTACACAATGCTCCGCAGCGACTTCGCGGAAGACAGGGCAAAAACGTATGTCGAGCTTGACTTTCTCTCCGGTGAAAAGCGTTACAACATCAGGCGCGCGATAAAGAACACAGGGCAGGATGTCGCTCTTACCCTGCCGGACGGCACTTCGCTCGGAGGCGCCCGCACGGCCGCCGCGAAGATCGAGGAGATCGTGGGCCTCGACCGCGAACAATTCGCGCAGATCGTTATGATAGCCCAGAACGATTTCCTCCGCTTCCTTCAAAGCGGCACGGACGACAGGCTGAGGATCCTGCGCCGTATCTTTCGTACTGAAGCCCTCAGACAGTTCCAGGACCGCCTGAAAGTCCTCGTAAAAAAAGAGGCGGACAAAAGGGCGATGATCCTGCACGACTTCGAGCGCTACGACGTCGACGTGTACGGGCGCGGGAGCGTGTTCGCGCAGTGGGAGACACAGATAAAAGAAGACACAGCCGGGCTGACGGAAATAGACGGACGCATCAAAGAACATGACGTCAACAGGCAGGCGCTTGCCGCCGTTCTTGCCGTCGCGGAAGAGCTTGGCAGGAAGTTTATAGACCTCGCGGGATTCCGAGCCGCGCTCAGCGAACACGACGCGCGCGCCGGCAAGATAGGCGAGATCAAAGCGCGAGCCCTGAAAGGCGAGGTATCGCTGCATAAACTCAAGCCGCTTGCGGACGAAGCACAAAAACGCGCCTCCGCCCACGACGAGGCGCGCGCAGCGCTTCACAGCGCGAAAGAGCGCGAGACTGCCACAAAAATCGAGCTTGAGGACGCGGTAAAGGCTCTTGAGGCCATGCAGCCGGTCGACGACGCGAGGGACGCTCTGTCAGCTTCAAAAGAAGAGCGCGAACTCGCGGCTGAAAGACTTGCTAAAGCGACTGTCTTGCGGAACACCCGCGGCGATATCACGGCCAGGCAGAACGCGCTGGAAAAAGAGCAGGCGGCGTTTGAGTCGCTGAGCGCCGGATTCATCGCGTCCGAAGAAACCCATCGCGCCCTGGAGGAGGCGTTCCTTCGCAGCCAGGCGGGCATTCTCGCGGGCAGCCTGGCCGACGGCGAACCGTGCCCCGTTTGCGGCTCGACAGATCACCCCGCGCCCGCAAAACTATCCGGCGGCGACGTCACGGAAGCTCAGCTCAAAAAAGCGCGGGAAGCCAGAGAAAAGGCTCAGTCAGCGCGCGAACAGAAGGCTTCGGAATGCGGCGCGATAAGCGCGGAGATCGGCACACTCAAAAAACGATTCCTCACAGACATTGCCGAGCTTTTGCCCGACGCTGTTTGGGATGACTCAGAGGCGGAACTCGGCGCTCTGTTAAGCCGGGTCAAAAGCGAAGCGGCCGAAACGGCCGCGCGATACGAGTCGAACGAGAAAAAGCTTAGTCAATTGAGCGCCGCGCTGGAAGCCGCCGCCGCGCGGAAGGCAAAAGCCGAAACCGCCTCGGCGTCGGCGCAAACGCTCGCCGCCGAGCGTACCGCAAACGAGTCAGCGCAGTCGGCAGCGCGCGCGGCGGCCGAAGAAGCGTACGACGCGGCTCTGCTGGAGTACGGCTTTACCGGCGACGATGACTATAAGGCGTCGCTTGTTACGGAAAGCGATCTTTCGGGCATGAACAGGCAAGTATCGGAATACGTAAATAAGGGCGAGCAGCTTGCCCGTGATATCGCCCGTCTGGAAAGCGAAACCTCCGGCATGACGCCGCCCGACACGAAAAAGACAGAGGAAGAATTAAAAACCGCGAACACGGAAGCGAAGGCTCTCAGCGAGCGGCGCGACGAGATAACCGCGCGGCTGACAGCGACTGCCGGGGCTCTGAAGGAGCTTCGCGCCGCAGCCTCCGATTTTGAAAAAGTCGAGAAAACATACGCCGCCGTCAAGCAGTTGGCCGACGCCGCGAACGGTAAACTCGACTTTGAGACATTCGCGCAAACGGCGTACTTTGAACGCGTCATCCACGCGGCCAATCTCAGGCTGAAGCTGATGAGCCAGAACCGCTATTCTTTGCTGAGAAAAACCGTCGGCGGCGACGGGCGGCGGCGTTCCGGCCTTGAACTCGAAGTATTCGACGCTTATACCGGCAAGGCGCGTTCGTCCAACAGCCTTTCCGGCGGCGAATCGTTCATGGCGTCGCTTTCTCTCGCGCTCGGCCTGTCCGATATCGTCCAGCAGAGCGCGGGCGGCGTCAGGATCGACGCGATGTTCATAGACGAGGGGTTCGGTTCACTTGACCCTGAAGTACTGGAGCTTGCTGTCAGGACGCTTTCCGATATGGCGGGGGCAAACCGGCTGATCGGGATAATATCGCATGTGGCGGAGCTTCGCGAGCGGATCGACAAGCAGATCAGCGTCGAGAAGACGACCTCCGGCAGCAGGATCAGGCTGGTGGTGTGAAGATTACAGTTCACGAGGCGTCTGGGTGCTCCGGCAGCAGGATCAGGCTGGTGGTGTAGTTTCGCGATAGTGGCTGGCCTGCGCTTCCCACAGTTCGTGATACCGCCCGCGGGTATCAGTCAGCAGCCCGTCGTGTGTGCCGAGTTGAACGAGACTCCCTCCGTCAAAAACGGCGACCCGGTGGCAGAACCTGCACGACGACAACCTGTGTGAAATAAACACGGCTGTTTTCCCGCCGATAGTTTCGTCAAACTTTGTATACACCTCGTACTCCGCGATCGGATCCAGCGCGGCGGTCGGTTCGTCCAGCACGACCACCGGCGCGCTTTTGTAAAGCGCTCTCGCCAGCGCTATTTTTTGCGCCTCTCCGCCGGAGATCTGAGCGCCGTCCTCATCGAAACTTTTGTATAATACGGTATCCAAACCGTCGGGCATTCCGCCAAGCCGTTCGGTGAAACCCGCCCCTTCAAGGCATGCCTCCGCCCTCTCCGCGTCATACTCCTCGCCGACGCCGACATTCTGCCCGAGCCACAAAGGAAAAATAATGTAATCCTGAAATACCACTGAAAACAGCGCTATATACTGCTCGTAATCGTACTCTTTGATATTGACCCCGTCGAGCAGGATATCCCCTTCCGTCGGGTCGTAAAGGCGGCAGAGCAGCTTGACCATCGTTGTTTTTCCGCTCCCGTTGAGGCCCACTACTGCCAGACGTTCTCCGGGGACGAGCGTCAAATCAAGGTTCCGCAGCGCGAAGTCCTCTGCGCCGGGGTACTTGAATGAGACGTTGCGAAACTCGATCATATAGTCGCCGCCGGCAGTCTGCGGGACGGGTCTTGTACCCTTGACCAGCAGTTCGGGCAGCGTCATGAAATCCCGCATCGGCCTGAGAAACGACGCGTTGTTCCACAGTTTCCCGGCAGTGTTGACCAGCGTGCCGAAGGCGCCCGCGAGCGCCAGCATAGCCCCGACGCTCTGCACAATACTGCCGACCGGGACCGCGCCGCCCAGCGCGCCGTACCCCGCAAGCATATAGAACCCGCCGCTCAGAACGGCAAGAACTCCCAGCGAGAACCCGTTGAAGCGCCCCATGAAGAAGAAGATTGGCATCCATTCCCTGGCGCTGAAACTCTTCTTGAAGATTTTCAGCAGCGCGGGGCCCTGGTCGTAGAGCCGGACGTCCTTCGCCGCCTGCTCCGGTTTGATGTACTCGCCGTAGTAATGCGCTACGGTGTTGGCTTTCGCGTTGCTGGCGTACACATCTTCCATCATGCTTTTCTCGCGCTTGTTGAACCGCAGCGACAAAAGAAGCCCCGCAGCGAACAGTACGAACAGCAAGACGACGGGGAGCCCGGAGACGCCGCCGCCGGCTATCGCCCCTGCGAACAGCGGTATCGCGAACGCCAGCGTGAACAGGTTCTCCATCAGCGGAATAAAGTAATAGTACATATTGAGCAGCCCGAGCCCGTTACCGCTCGCCTGCACGTCCATACGCGCCAGCGCTTCGCTTATTTCGGCGTCCTCCGCGTATGCGAAATCCATTTTCGTAAACTGTTCGGACTGCATCAACTGCAGCCTGACATAGACTCGTTCCCACGCCGTATACGTCTCGACCTCGCGGTTGGATATCGCTTTCAGCACGGATATGATAAACGATAACCCAACGGTCAGCGACACGCAGACGATGATCACGCGCAAGTCCCGCGCGCCGTCGAGTTCGTTTAAGATTCGCGCGGAGAAAAACAGTATAAGCAACGGCTGCAGCGCGGTAAGCAGCGACCTCATTATCGTATACGGGATGTACGACGGCGTCATCCTGCGTACCAGCTTGAACCCATACCCAAGCAGTTTTACTTTTTCCCTGAAAGTCTGTTCCGTAATCTCGTCAGTCATTTCTCACTTCTCGTTTCGTGTTTCTCGCCGCGCTCGCCCGGTACAGTGAGTCGTTCTTAACTCAGCGGCTCCTGTAGATTTATATACGGCGAGGAACTCCTCATTTTACATTCTACATTCTACACTTAACTTTCTACACTTCCCGATAGTAGCTCGCCTGTACGTTGAACATATTCGCGTAAACTCCGCCGAGGGCCATAAGCTCGTCGTGCGAGCCCTGTTCGGCTATCACGCTTCCGTCTATGAGCAGTATCCGGTCGCAAAAGCGCGTGCTTGCCAGGCGATGCGAGATATATACGGATGTTTTGCCCCCGGTCAGTTCTGAGTATCTTTGATACACCTCGTTTTCCGCCAGCGGATCGAGCGCGGCCGTCGGTTCGTCAAGTATGAGCACCGGCGCGTCTTTGTACAGCGCCCTCGCCATCGCGAGTTTTTGCTTCTCGCCGCCCGACAGCTCTGTCGCCTCGGGATGCACCGCGCGCACGAGCAGCGTTTCGGCTGCGTCCGGCAGCAAGCCGGTCTTCGCGTCGAGCCCTGTCAACTCAAGACATCGCCTGACGCGCTCATGATCGATCAAATCCGGAGGTTTTTGGGATATGTTCTCTGCTATGCTCGAAGGCATGAGGTGGATATCCTGGAATACAGTTGAAAAAAGCGAGTAGTATTCGTCGCGGTTATACGAGTTCACAGGCTGACCGTTGAGCAGGATCTCGCCTTCTGTCGGCATGAACAGCCCGCAAAGCAGCTTCACCAGCGTCGTTTTGCCCGCGCCGTTGGCGCCGACCACGGCGATCCTCTCTCCCGCCCTGATTTTGACGTTTATATCCTTGAGCGCCTGTTTTCCGGCCTCGCCATAGGTATAGCCCACGCCTCGCAGCTCTATAGCCGGGGGCAGTCCGTCCCCCTCCGGGAGCGCGGCGCCGGGGCCTGTGTTCATCCGGTCGGGATACGACAGTTCCGCGAGGACGTCGCCCATCTCGGAACAGGATTTAGCAAGGTCGCTCGCAGCGGTCAAAATGCCGGACGCCCAGCCCGCGAGCGCCCCGATAGCGGCGAATACGAAGATAAAGTCGCCCAGCGACATATCGCGGCGCAGCACAAGCCATATCAAAAAGGCGTATGCGGCGCCGTCGCGCAGCAGGATCATCAGCGCGTCTGTCAGCTGCGCGTGCATATTCTTTGTCAACACCTTGCGTTCGCCCTCAAGATGGGCTGCGTACTGCGACTTATGCAGCCCGATCAGCCACTTGCGCGCGCCGTACAGTCTGATATCCTTCGCGGCTTCGGGTTTACGGAGGGTGTCGTTTAGTACGTATAGCTTCTTGTATCGTTTGCTGCGTTCGTCCCGGGTCGATTCCATATAGCGTCTGGCGCGGGAGAGCATGAGCCAGTTGACGGCCGCCGCGGCGAGCAAAAGGAGCAGTATCAGCGGGTGGATCAGCACGATCGTCCCCGCGTATAGAAGGAACCCGAGGCTGTTTGAGACAAGCTCCACGACCGTCCTGGGTATGTTCATGGCGGGCGCGTGGTTGCTGTTTACCGCTTTTTCGGTTTTTTCGTTTACGGCTTTGTATCCGGGGTCGTCCATCAGTTCATAATCCATTTTCAGCCACTTTTTCAGCTGTAAAAAGATGACGTTCGATATGCATATCGTTCCGATAGAGGAGTTTACTATGCTGTCCGTGAACGCCTTGACGTAGTTGACCGCTACAAGCAGCAGCGCTATCGCGCCCACGACGATGATGAAGTGTTCGGGCGACGCTTTAGCCGCGATCTGGTCGAGCACTAATTTTGGCGTCAGGATACTGAGGAACGGCAGCGCCACGCGCATGACGACAGCCACGCCGCAGATTATGGGTATCGCTTTGTGTTCGTTCCAGCAGATAGAAAACGAGAGTTTTATCCCCGGCAGCAGAGTTTTCCCTGTGTTTGCTTTTTCCAATGGCCGACTCCCTTCAGTCGCGATTTCATGTATTATACATCATGCGCCGCTGTTTGTCTCGACATTTGTCGCTGTGGAGGGTAGAATATGTACTGCTGATGTGAAAGGATCTTATGATATGACGAAAATTCTTGTTGTGGAAGACGATACTTATATAAACGATATGCTGCGCGAGCTGCTGGAGCTAAACGGCTACATGCCGGTCGCCGCGTATTCGGGGACGGAAGCGCTGTTGCTTCTGCCGCGCGGCGGCTTTTCTCTTGTACTGCTCGACCTTATGCTGCCCGGTAAGACCGGCGAGCAGGTTCTGGAGGAAATCAGGAAAACTCTCTCCGTCCCGGTCATTGTCCTGACCGCGCGCGCGGATAAGGAAACGACCGTCAATCTGCTGCGTCTGGGCGCGGACGATTATATCGCAAAGCCTTTCGACAACAACGAACTGCTTGCGCGCATCGAGGTCCGGCTTCGGCGCGCGGAGTCGCTCCCAAGCGAGGGCGGGCGGCTTCACTACAAGGACATTACTCTTGACCTGGACGGATACGACGCTGTAATAGGCGGAAAAAAAGCGGGGCTATCAAAGCGGGAGTTCGAGATAATGCGCTTGATGACGTCTTATCCGAGCAAGGTTTTCACAAAAGACAACCTGTACGAGAGCGTATGGGGCGGTGAATTCCTCGGCGACGACAACACAGTAAACGTGCATATCAGTAAGCTCCGCGCAAAGCTGAAAGCCCTGTCGCCCGATACGGAGTACATACAAACCGTATGGGGCATAGGTTTCAAGATGGCAGAATAGTAGTGGAATCGATACTATTCAGGGGGCGCCGTGGCTGCACTCTGAATAGTTACGTGGAATCATAATTAAGACTTTTTTAAGATTTTACTCACACTTTTTTTAGACCTGTTCTTTATGATGACGCTATGGGCAGTCTGCAAAACAGCAATGACGCCGGTAAGCGATCAATGGCCGCCCGGAAGGAGGAGCAATCAAATGACAGTACTGAAAACACAAAGCCTGACCAAGCGGTACGGACGCAAAGCCGCCGTTGACAATGTCAGCCTCACGGTCGAAAAAGGCGACATCTTCGGCCTGATCGGGCAGAACGGCGCCGGTAAAACGACGCTGATGCGCCTTGTCACCTCGCTGACATACCCCGACAGCGGCGATATCGAGCTTTTCGGGCAATCAGGCGCAGCCGCGCTGACCGCCGCGAGGTCGCGCATGGGGAGCGTCGTCGAAATGCCGGCGCTATACCCGAACTTGACGGCGGAGCAGAATCTGGAGTATTACCGGATATTGCACGGTATACCGGACAAGGGCGTTATACAAAAATCGCTGGAGCTCGTAAGCCTGACGGATACCGGCAAAAAGAAGTTCAGGAATTTCTCGCTTGGCATGAAGCAGCGGCTGGGGCTGGCGCTTGCCATCATGAACAACCCGGACTTCATAATCCTCGACGAACCGATCAACGGGCTCGACCCGATCGGGATCGTAGAAATGCGCGACCTGATGAAGCGCCTGAACGGGCAAAACGTCACGCTGCTGATATCGAGCCACATTTTGACGGAACTCTCGCAGGTCGCCACGAAATACGCTTTCATCCACGAAGGGCGGCTGGTCAAAACCATAACGCAGGACGAACTGCGCGAAGAGTGCAAGCGCTCGCTGTCGGTCACGGTCGACGACGCCGCTAAAGCCGCCGCTATATTGGAAACAGAACTGGAGATCCGCAACTACAAGCAGGTCGGCGCTAATGAACTGCGGATCTACGAGTATCTGGACAATCCCGCCGAGGTGACGTTCCGGCTCAACCGGGGCGGCGTCCGCGTCGCGGCGCTGCACGAGGTCGGCGACAGCCTTGAGGACTACTATACAAAAATCATAGGGGGTATAGTTTGAAGGCAAGCCGCGACACGCAGTCGTGGCGCTTCGAACACGGTTTTTGTGCCTGAAATACGTTAACTCAAAATGTTACTTTTGTTCGGCACAAATTCCCGAATAAGGAAAGGAATTAGTTTGATGTTAAATATCATTCGTGCGGATATCTACCGCATTGTCAGAGGAAAAGGAGTCTACATCACATTCGCTGCGCTTTTAGCTGTTATAGTCCTGCAAGTCGTCGGCGGCGCGAACATAAACGCCGGGATCACCACCGACACGTTCGATATGCTGAATGTTGACATGGAAGCCCTCTCCCTTGCAGACTTCAACGAGGAAACTATCTCTATCTCCGACCTGTTCCGCCCGCCGACTGGCAGAGAAGCAGCGTTTCAAATGATGGGCGCGTCGTCAAACATTCTGTACGTCCTGCTTCCGCTGCTGTTTTTTGTCGGAGTCGCCGACTTCTCTTCAGGCGGCGCCAGAAACACCCTGGCGTGCGGGATCTCACGCGGAAAATACTATTGTTCCAAGCTGATCCTGTCATGCGCTTTTTGCGCGCTGCTGCTGGTCTTCTACGTTGTGGTTTCAGTTGTCGCCGCCACTATCCGGAGCGGGTTCGGCGGCGCGTTCAACGGCGCGTATGTCCTGGACGTCGTCAAGATTTTTCTGCCGCAGCTTCTGCTGTGCCTCGCCGGAGCCTGCGTGGGAAACTTCTTCGTATTCCTCTTCAGGTCGCCGGCGTTTACGGGGATATATATAGCGTTTCTGCTCGTGCCCGCTATCCTGATACTGGCCCTTATGTTTGTATCGGGCTGGTTTGAGCGGCTGTACGATTACGAGCTCACCGCAAGCATCGGAGCGCTTGCGAAGATTGCCTCCATGTCATCGGGGGAGATCGTGAAAACGCTCCTGGTCGGCGTCGGGTACATAGTCCTGGCTGTCGCCGGCGGCTTCGCGGTATTCAGAAAAGCTGAGATAAAATAGATTCAGCGACTGCGGCGCGCTTGATCCGCTGCAACGGATCCGGCTCTGATTTCGCTGCGGCAATTTGATAAATGTCATTCTGAGGGAGCAAACGACCGAAGAATCTTGAAAGGGCGGCGGGCGCGATGGTTACATTGATCATAATACTGGGGGCGCTGCTTGCCGCCGCCGTGTGCCGGCTTGCGCTGCTCAAGCGCGACGTCAGGCAGATGGGCGGAAAGCTGAAAACTATCGCCGGAACGGACACAAACGCGCAAGCGGCGACGGAGACGTTTGACAGGGATATGATCGCGCTCGCCGACAGCATAAACGTTACTCTTGAGCGCAGCCGCCGGGATCTCATCGATAAAATCCGCGCCGAGGCGGACTTGAAACGCGCCATAACGAACATTTCGCACGATCTCAGGACCCCTCTGACCTCGGCGCTCGGGTACTTGCAGATGCTCGAAGGCTCGGGGCTTGACGATGAAACGCGGGCGCGCTATATCGCGACGATCAGCGGCAGGCTCCTGACGCTGTCGGAGCTGATGAACAGCCTGTTCGAGTTCGCGCGGATAATCGAGGGTAAAGCGGAGTTCGACCTGCAGAGAACAGACGCCGGCGCCGCGCTGCGCGGCGCGCTTTCCGAGTGGTTCGGCGACTTCGTAAGCAAGGGCTTCTCCGTTGACGCCGACATACCGGAGACGCCGTCGCCGTGCGTCTGCGACGCGGACGCGCTCCGGCGCGTCCTGCAAAACCTGCTGAAGAACGCTTACGTCCACGGGAAAGAGAAACTCATAGTCAGCCTGTCGGGAGGCAAGCCGCCGTTCGCCGGCGGCCCGGCGCGGTCATCCGGGGAAAACCGCTCCGGCGCCGGAGCAGCGAATCACCTCACAATAAAGATCGCCAACAAAGCCAACGGGCTTGACGACCTTGAAACAGCGCGCCTTTTCGACCGGTTCTATACTGCCGACGCGTCGAGGACGAGTAAGAACACGGGGTTGGGGCTTGCGATAGCGAAAGAACTGACCGAACGGATGGGCGGGCGCGTCACAGCGCGCAGGGAGGGCGATATGCTGGTCGTACAGGTCACGCTGCCGGCATAGGGTCAAGGTAACTGTTCACTGTCTGCCCATCAGGGGCTGCCCCCTGAACAGTTATACTAAGTAATTCACTGTCTTTGCTTTCGAACAAGCTAAAATGTCTTTTTCAGTCTGCGCAAACCACTCTATAAAGCGCCGCTCCGTTTGAATATCGAACGAATCCATTTCCGCTTTCATGGAAAGGCTGCGTTCTGATTTGTACTTGCGCATACTAAAAATCGCGTCTTTCAGGCTCTCCCCGAATCCTATGATATCATAGTCTATGGAAGCCGGAAGCGCCCACCGGGTCATGTGAACGGATACTTCCTTTTCGTGACGCCTGAAAAACTCCTGATAGATAAACTCCGTAATATGCGGCACATAGATGGAATAGAGTTTCAGAATGTTCAACAGCGAGTAGTAAAGCGCGTATTGACCGCTCCTTCGCCCATCTGCTCCGTGCAGATCAGGCTCGTACAGGCGTTCCTTGACGATCTCGATATAATTATCGCAGAAATCCTTCCAGAAGAGGTCGTCGATCTCGTGCCGGGCGGAGCCGATCTCATACTCGTTGAGCAGCGCCGCCGCTTTCAGCGCGGTCTCGTTTACCCGCTCGATCATCCACCTGTCTACAGGCCTCAGATCCGGCGTGTCGGAGAGGTCGACGTCCAGCAGATGAGAAATGGCGAATTTTGACGCGTTCCACAGCTTCGTGATGAAGCGTTTCGACACCTGAAGCTCATCTTGCGAAAAATAAGTATCCGTCCCGAGCCGGGCGCCGGCTGTCCAGTAACGCAGGACGTCGGCGGAGTGCGCGGCGATCAGCCTTTCGGGGTCGAGTTCGTCGTTGCTCTTTGATTTACTGACCTTCTCCCCTTTTTTTGCCAGAATGAATCCGCATATCATCAGGTCTTTCCACGGTATGCCGCCGGTGTGATACAGGCTCCGAACGATCGTGTAGAAGGTCCATGTGCGGATTATTTCATGGGCGTGGGTCCTCATACTCATTGGAGTCAGCTTCAGACCGAGCCGCTCGTTGATTTGCGGCGTGACGCTTGACGTCGCCCAGGTATCGAAAACCGCGCTTTCCGGTATGAACCGGGAACATCCGCAGTCGCAGACGCCGCTGTACGCCGTTTCGAGAGGGTTTACGGGGAGAGTTTCCTGCGCCGCGAAAGCCGGACTCCCGCAGTCGCCGCAATACCAGACAGGAAACGGAACGCCGAAATACCGCTGGCGCGATATGCACCAGTCCCACTTTATGTTTTCGACCCACGCGATATAACGGTTCTTCATGCCCGCGGGATACCAGTTGATCTCGTCGGCGGCTTGTAAAAACCGCTCGCGCTCGCTCATGATATCTATATACCATTGCCGCGATGATATTATTTCGACCGGTCTGCCGCAGCGTTCGTGAGTCGCGACCGTATGGACGATGGTCTCAGACTTTCGCAGCAATCCGCGTTCGTTGAGAATTCGGATGATTTCTTTTTGCGCGGCTGCGACGTTCATCCCGCCAATATAGGGCGTATCCTCTGCTATCCGCCCGTCGGGCAATACGACCTTTCGATACGGAAGATCATACTCCGCGTACCATTCGGCATCGGTGCTGTCGCCGAACGTGGCGCACATAACGACGCCCGTGCCCTTGTCGATACTGACTTTGTCGTCAGCCATGACCGGGATCGAATAGTCATACAGAGGAACAACGGCGGACTTGCCTATATAACTTCGATACCGGGCGTCTTCAGGATTGACAAACAGGCAGACACAGCCGAAAAGCAGCTCGGGGCGGGTGGTCGCGACTTCAAGCGCTTCGCCGCCGCTCGGATCGGCGCCTTCAACAAAAAACGGAATATAGTTGAACGAACTTCCGACGTCGGCGGTATCGAGTTCCGCCTGCGCTATCGACGTCTGGCATTCCACGCACCACAGGACCGGCGACTCTTTCATGTACGCTTTGCCTGTCCTTACAAGCTCAAGGAACAACTCCTGCGATATTCTTCTGACTTCCGGGCTGATAGTCTTGTACTCTGACGACCAGTCCGCGGAAAATCCGAGCGATTTCCAGAAGGCCTTGAACTCGTTCTCGTATTTTTCGGTTGTCTTGACGCATTTTTCGATAAAAACGCTGCGAGGCAATGAACCGGCGCGGATTCCTTCGTCGCGTTCGACGAGCCGCTCCGTCGGCAGTCCGTTGTCGTCGAAGCCAAACGGATAGAACACATTTTGCCCCTGCATGCGGCGGAACCGGGCGATCATTTCCGCCTGCGTGTAGGAAAACAGATGCCCTATGTGCAGGCTGCCGCTGACGGTGGGCGGCGGCGTGTCGATAGAGTAGATCTCGCCTTCCGCGTCTTTGTCGAAGCGATATAATTGCTCCCTCTCCCAAAACTCCTGCATCTGTTTTTCGATTCGCGAAAAATCATAGTGTTTTTCCATATGAGAACCCTCCATATCTATATTCGCGCGCGCAGACATGTATCAGACGAGGCGCCCCGCCCCGTGTTAGTGAACGAAAAAAAACCAAGCAGAATAAATTACTGCTTGGGGCGAACATTATAGTCCGCGGTACCACCCAAATTCAGAGAGTATCTCTCTGCGCTCTGCCGGTACGGAACGTCAAAGCCCCGCAAGCGACGCTTATACCGTCCGATACCGCTTTCCGCGCGTCTTGCGTTAAGTCACAGGACGCTCTAACGGTGGAAACTCCGTTGAAGTCTACTGAGAGATACGCTCGTGTTAGTGATGGGATGTTTGCTTGCGTACGCTAGAGCCAATCTCCGTTCGGTTCACAGCTCAGAGGCTACCTTCCATAATTCCCTCACGGGAGCTTACACCACAGAGCGCGCGCGCTCTTTCCGCTCCCTCTCTGCGCATCAGAAAGAATGTACTCCTCCTCGTCATTGCCTTTGTTTATTGAGTTATCTAAATAATAGCACGTTTTCGAGATAATTCAAGTTTTTTTCAATTTTATCATAAGTCATGCGATCCGGTCTGCGAATATATCTTTGAGTTCGATCGTCAAGCCTTCCAAAACATGGACGGGCGCGCTGTCCGCGTCGTCGTATACATTTGTGGTATACTCGCCGTTTTTTAGTATATGGACGGTGACCGTCTTTGTATCGGGGTCGACGATCCAATACTCACGCACTCCCGCGCGCAGATACGTTCTGAATTTCAAAAACCTGTCGTGCGCAGCTGTGGACGGCGAAAGTATTTCTATGACCATGTCCGGCGCGCCTATGCATCCGGTACCGCTTATCTTTGACTTGTCGCATATAACGACGATATCGGGCTGCACTACCGTGTCATCGTAGGATTCCGCATTCAGGCGCACGTCGAACGGCGCGTGAAACACCATGCACGGCTTGCCTTCCAGGAAGGCGCCTATCTTTAGCAAAAGCGCCATGCTATAGCTTTGGTGTATCCATGACGGAGCTGGCGACATTGCGTAAGCATAGCCGTCGATCAGCTCCCAGCGTTCACCGTCGTCCCACGTACAGTAATCGGAATACGTGAACCGCTCTTCCTCTTTTGGTAAAGCCACGATGATCCCCCCTTATACAACCCGGCGCAGCGCCTGAAATGATAATAGCATTTCCCCGGCGGAAAAGCAACCTTGCACCTTCCGAGACGATGTATGAAACGTGCCACCGTTACAGTTCACGGGACGCCGCGGCTGTACTCTGATTCGCGCTACCAGCTTGCGGCCTGATTCCGGCTCTCATCCGGAGCCGGGTTTTTCCTCCTGATCCCCAAAACAACGAGCAGCAGAGCCACGACAAAGCAGGGGAAAACATTGATAAAGCGGTTGAAAAATGTCGGCGTTTCGTTCAGAAAAACGCTGATGTAATGGTTTATGACCGGGTTTAAAACTACGCCCGCCAGAAATACTGTGATAGCCGACTTAAACCACAAGTTGATTTTTACGAACCGGAAAAGTAAATACATGAGCCACAGAAACGGCACGCCGGCGATAGCGGAGGGAATCCCGATCCCGATGAACCAACTGTCGACCGGCGTGATTTTATCCAGCAGGAACAAGAATGGCATAACGAAAATCATCAACGAGCACAATGAGAACAAAACGCCAAATCTCTTTATCACCAACGGTGAGAGGACAAGCCATCCGAACGGCACCGACAAGAGCGGGTATAGAGCCCAGGTGATAGCATTGTCGATCGCGATGTTCACTATAAAACAGGCGAGAATCGCAATAAGGCAAGCGGCGGAAAAGAACTTAAACGCAAGTATCCCGGTATTATCAATATATGTCTTCTTCATGGTTGCACCTCGCTACTGTAATTAACGGCTTTGCCGCCAATCACAGTAAAACAGTATTTCCTGAACATTCAGTATAAGCTAAACTAAAATAAGGTTAAAATTGCAGTAAACTCAAAATCGAATACTCTCCATGCAAACATGAACAGCCGCTACCCGCGGGTTTATACTTATTCAACATCGCCGCCGTTTGCGGTTACCTCACTGTCGCGCGTCAGAACGCGCACCCACCGGTAACGGTTAACGACTATGCCGTTGGGGATACACTTGAGGAACTGGTCGGATTTAAGGAAAAGAAACGTAATTATCGGTGAAAGCTTCCATACGAAAGCGCTGAGCGCGGACAGCGGAAGCACGCACAGCCAGATAAAGCATGTTTCGACAATGACAGGGTATCTGGTATTTCCTCCGCCCAGCACGATCCCGCTCGCGGCGGGGTACTGGTACGCGGCAAAAACCACCACCACGGTCAGAAGCGTTATGAACGTGCGCGTCAGTTCTCTTGTATCCGGCTCCAGGATGTAAACCTGAAGGATCAAATCGCGCAGCAGGAACAATACGATACCCGTCACTATCCCGCTGAGTACATACAACAACTGCAGCGTTTTTGTGTACGGGCGAATCTTGTCCATCTGGCCGGCTCCGACAGTGTTGCCTATCATAACGTTGCTTGAGCTGACCTGGCCGAAAGCGAACGAAGTGATGACCTGGTAGACGGTCGCCGATATGCTGTTCGCCGCTACGATGCTTTTTGACATATGTCCGAGGATGACCACCTGCAGCATCATCCCGATGCCCCAGGAGACGCCGCTCAGCATGACCGGAAGCGCGACTTTGACAAAATCCGACAAGTAGTACGCGTCCGGTTTCAGGAAACTAAGCAGACGCAGATTCAGTTTCTTGTCGAAGAAACGCACATAAACAAGCACGATGGCGAGCTGGACCGCGCGGGAGATGAGCGTCGCGATCGCCGCCCCTCTTATTCCCAATTCGGGCGCGCCCCAGTTTCCGTATATGAGTATATAGTTAAGGCCAATGTTGAGCAGCAGGCTGACGACCGATACGATCGTGCCCAACACGACGATCCTGGCGCCGCGAATGGACGTCACAAGAACGCTTTCCAAAGGGAAAAGCAGATACGTAAAACACATTATTCGAAGGTAGCGGATACCCTCTGAGCGTACGGTATCGTCGTTCGTGAAAATGCTGACGACGCCTCCGGGCAGTATGAACGCAATAGAAAAGAAGATCAGGCCGGTAATAAAAGCGAACTTTACCGCGAGCGCGATAATACGGCGGATCGGCTCGACCTCTCCTTTCCCCCAGTACTGTGATACCATGACCAGCGTACCGGCGCCGATGCCGGCAATGCAGATCATCTGGAGAAGATACTGAATCTGGTTGACCATGGCGGCAGCGGCGAGGGACGTTTCGTTGTAGCGGCCAAGCATGATGTTGTCGGCGAGATTCACGCCGTACGCGAGCAGGTTTTGCGCCGCCATTATGGCCGACAGCTTAAAAAAGGTCGTATAAAACTGCTTTTCACGAACTAACACTATATGTCTCCTGACCGCTGCGCGGCCTCCCGGCTTGCAGCGAGATTGAATACAATTGATTATAGCATAAAGGCAGAAATATACAAAGGATATTTTCATCATGGGTTACCCACATCATGGGTCACCCGCCTTGACAAAGCGGCGCTTAAACAGTATTATCCAACTATTGAGCCAACCGGGTTTATCCGACGCTCCAATTATCGCTGAGGATGTGTAATCATGACTGAAACGCGGCAAGGAGTATTCGACCTGCTGGATAAAATGGGCATTCCATATAAAGTGACGGAACACCGCGCTGTGTTCACCATAGAAGATATGGAAAACCTCGGGATGGAACACATCGAAAAAGTAGCAAAAAACCTGTTCGTCAGGGATGACAAGAAACGCAGCTATTATCTGCTCGTTATTCGGAAAGATAAAAGCGCAAACCTGAAGGACGTCCAGCAAAAGATCGGGAGCAGAAGGCTGAGTTTTGCGAGCGAAGATGATTTGAGCAGGCGCCTCGGCCTGCTCAAAGGTGAAGTCACGCCATTTGGCGTCATCAATGACAATGAAAACGTCGTTTCCGTTTTTTTTGACGAAGACCTTGCCGGTTTCGATTTCATTGGCGTTCACCCGAATGACAACACGGCGACAGTCTGGATATCGGTCGGCGATCTGGCAAAGGTCCTGAAATCGGTAAACCATGAGGCGTCATATATTCGGATATGATCCCGCTTCGGCCAGCGACCAGGAGCCTGTGTAGAAAGTCGCGCCAATAGATTTGCATTGATTGTTTTCGTCCGATTTTGTGGATTTTGAGGGCGAATACTTTGTGTATTTAACCGAAAAAGACGCAAGATTGGGCGGAAAGAAGCGATGTAAAGATGATGGCGGGACTTTTTACACAGGCTCCTATATATCTTCCACTCGCAGCCGCCCGTCTACCATGTGATACACTGTGTCCGCGACCTTCATCACGCTAATATCGTGGGTGGCGACAATGACGCAGCGGTCCTGCTCCTTTGCCAGCTTTTTGAGCAGAGAGATTATTGTAGAACTCGTCTCGCTGTCGAGATTACCCGTAGGTTCGTCGGCAAGGATCAGGCGGCGGTCCATCGCAAGCGCCCTCGCAATAGCTACGCGCTGCTGTTCGCCTCCGCTGATCCTGTTCGGATACCGGTCAAGAAGCGATGCGGGCAAAGATACCATTTCAGCAAGCTTAAGGGCGTCCTCCCCGGCTTGCTTTTTCTCTACGCGGCACAACTCCATGGGGTAGAGTATGTTCTCAAACGCGGTCAGCAGCGGAAATAAAGAAAAGTCCTGGTATATGACGGCGCGGCTCTTACGTCGGTATTCGTCAAGGTCCAT
>Ga0082212_10004933_pt1 | contig 18391 bp, 3 predicted proteins | sample TergutNt197P3_FD_71548 | JGI IMG/M metagenome (GOLD analysis project Ga0082212, IMG submission 71548) | Neocapritermes taracua P3 segment gut microbial communities from Petit-Saut dam, French Guiana - Nt197 P3 | ecosystem: Host-associated > Arthropoda: Insects > Digestive system > Gut ...
ATTTTAATTTAGCCAAATAATACCTGCAAAGAATAATGAAAAATGATGAATGATAAGTGATAAATTATGAATTAACAAGCTTTCTTCTGTTAAGTTGTTGACATTGCCTTTCAAAAGGGGGCTAAAAACCTCGCTCTTTCGGCAATGTCAACAACTTATAGCAAAGCGGCTTGTTGTCACCGTCATTCCAATCCCCCGACCTGTTTGGAGGTCTACAGGGGATCCCGGGTCAAGCCCGGGATGACGGGGTTATACCCAAGAACGAAAATTCGCGGCGCGTATTCAGGGGATAAAATTTAAAAAGCCCAAAATGGGCTTTTTAAATCCGTAACAGCGGAAAAACCTTGCCGGTTAATCGGGTAATGTTGAAGTCCAGATCTCTTTATCATTCTCCTTGCGCTCAAACAGATGCCCTGTTGAGGCTTCCATTACATCCGGGTATGCCCAATGGGCTGCCGGCAGGTCATTGAAGCCTTTTGCCCAGTCCGGCAGATCCCCGGCCTCGATGCCGCGGTTCAGCATGCGGTTGATTAGAGTCACCGCTTGGGCGCGGGTCAGATTATTTTGCGGCCCGAATGTTCCGTCCGGGTTGCCTGTTATCCAACCCTTGTTTTCCACGGCTATGATGCTGTCTTGGGCCCAATGCCCCGCAATATCCGAAAACTTGCTGTTGCCGCCCGGCGCCAGCTCAAAGAAGCGGGCTATGATCGTAACGAATTCCGCCCTTGTTATATAGGCATCCGGCCTGAATGTCCCGTCGGGGTATCCTGTGACTACACCGATACCGGCAAGATAAGCTACCATCTGATAATACCAGGCGCCCTGTTTCAGATCCGAAAAGCCCGCCTTGGCCGCGGTGTTTTTGTTTTCGTCTTCCAGCAGCCTGAAGAGCATGGCGCAGATCTCGGCGCGGGTGATAAATTTGTCCGGCGCGGCCGAGCCGTCCGGGTAACCGGTGAGGTAGGCGATATGGGAGGCAGTGAAAACCGTCTGGGGCGTTTCCTCTTCCTTGGGAATGATCTCGTCCGGCTTTTTGGTGTTGTTTCCGCTTGTGCTGCCGGATTGGCCGGTCGCGGGGATGATCTCGGTGCGAAGGACTTCGCCGCATACTGTACAATAATAGGTTCTTTCCCCGGCTGCAGACCTTGTGGGCTCTTTTGTCACAACGCCCGGACCTTCTATATGGCTTGCAAAGGTATAATCCCCGACCTTTGTTTCCTGACAAATCAAACAAATATATGTGGTATAACCCTGCTCCGTGCAGGTGGGCTCTGTGACCGTGCCGTCGTCCCAGCTGTGACCGAGCGCCGCGACATAGTCGCCGGTATACTCATCCCCGCACTCACAGGAATATACGGTATAGCCTTGCTCTGTGCAGGTAGGCGGTGTGATAACTCCGGTATAATTATGGTTGTGGCTTTTGGGTGGGATCACGGCTATGCGCGTTGCTCCGCAGCGCAGGCAAGTATAGGTCATTTCGCCTTCGTCTTCTTCGGTGGGTTCCAATGTCACTACACCGCCGTCCCAGTCGTGGCCCAGGGCTTCCGTATAGCCGCGAATATCGGTTTCGCCGCAGACCCGGCAGGTGTATGTTGTGTATCCCTGCTCCGTACAGGTGGGCGCCGTGACTGTGCCGTCGTCCCAGTCATGGCCGAGGGCGGGGATCGGTTCGGTGTAGGTTTCCCCGCACCTTTCGCAAGTGTAAGTCTTGACCCCGTCGGTCTCGCAGGTGGCGGCCGTCGTCACCACACCGCCGTCCCAGTCGTGGCCGAGGGCGGGGATCGGTTCGGTATGGGTTTCCCCGCACCTTTCGCAGGTATAGGTCTTGACCCCGTCAGTCTCGCAGGTGGCGGCTGTCGTCACCACGCCGCCGTCCCAGTCGTGGCCGAGGGCGGGGATCGGCTCGGTACGGGTTTCCCCGCATCTTTCGCAGGTATAAGTCTTGACCCCGTCGGTCTCGCAGGTGGCGGCTGTCGTTACTACGCCGCCGTCCCAGTCGTGACCCAGGGCTTCCGTATAGTCGCGAATGTCGGTTTTGCCGCAGGTCCGGCAGGTGTATGTTGTGTATCCCTGCTCCGTACAGGTGGGCGCCGTAACTATGCCGCCGTCCCAGTCATGGCCGGTGGCGGGGATCGGCTCGGTGTAGGTTTCCCCGCACCTTTCGCAGGTATAGGTCTTGACACCGTCGGTCTCGCAAGTGGCGGCTGTTGTCACTACGCCGCCGTCCCAGTCGTGGCCCAGGGCGGGGATCGGCTCGGTAGAGGTTTCCCCGCACCTTTTGCAGGTAAAGGTTTTGACACCGTCGAGTTCACAAGTGGCGGCTGTTGTCACCACGCCGCCGTCCCAGTCGTGGCCCAGGGCGGGGATCGGCTCGGTGCGTTTTTCGTCGCAAACCGTACAAGTATAGGTCATCACACCGTCATCCTCGCAGGTGGCAGGCGTTGTTATCACGCCGCCGTCCCAGATGTGGACATGTGTGCTGACATTGACCGTGAAACTGTCAGTCTTGGTGATCCCGCCGACAATAATGCCATCCTCTTCGATGCCGCCTTCCGTATAGCTGACAGTGACGGTTTGCCCGCCGGTAATCAGCAGGAGCGTTCCGTTCACGGGGTCAGCCGTAACCAGCGCGGTGACATCCGCATCGCTGCCGTCGCTGTAGTAGGCGGTCACGATCATGCCTTCAAGGTCAAGAGCCTCGCCCGTAACATAATACTTTTTGTCCGGCAGCGTGGTCACGCCGATCCTCTCCAGTACGGCGTCTGTCTGGGCCGGCAGCACAGTGAGGTCGATTTCCGTCGTCGCCGGGGCGTCGTTGCCTTCCACCTGGTCGAAATATCTCATGCCGAGCGGGTTATAGAATACCGTCAGTGTATAGTCTCCGGCTTCAAGGCCGTCAAGACAACTTGCGCTAAAGGTTATTGTTTCAGCCGTGACAGTATAATCCGTACCGGCTGCCAGCACTATGGCCGCCGCGCCCTCCGGCTGCTTGGGAACGCAAGTGATCCGGCTGATCGTATTATCGTTCAGCTTTACTTCGGCGCTTTTATCCAAACCGGAATCCAATTGATATATGATCTCGTCCGTAACCGCTTCGCTGTCGCTGTAGATCACCACGCCGCCGGAATTGATATATTTGGGACCGGCGACTGCGCCCGTCAGCCTTACATAGACTATATACTTGTTGCGCGGGACAAGGCTGATGCCGGCTTCGCTGTAGCTCTGCCAAAGGGAATCATCAAGAGCATTGAGCTGCTCCAAGGTCAGTGAGGCCGCGGAGAGATAATAGTCCACAGTCACGCCCTCGCGGCTGCCGTCAATGTCCGCCGCTATGACGGTCGCCGTCCGCCCGCTTTTATAGAACAGGGAGAAGTCGGCGGAAGTGTTGAGGATGTGCCATTTACGCGCGCCGATCGTGATTTCACCGCTCAACCGATAGGCAGGCGGCTCAACAACATTAAATGTAAATACTGCGGCGGCGTCGGGCGCAATGCCGTTGCTTGCAGTAAGCGTAACGGTGTATTCTCCTACCGCCAGCCCTGCGGCTATGTCGATCGTTTTTCTTGTGTCGTTCCAGGTGATTTCATTGTAATCACTGGCCAGGCTTACAATGACCGGCTCAGTGCCTGTTATTGTGTAAGCGGTGGTACGCAGCGCTTTGTAGCCCATTGTAAGCGACATCGAATCCGGCCCCGCGATCCCCGGCGCTTCCGGTCCCGCTTCCACCGTTACTCCTGTATTGGCGGTTTTGGTGAGGCCGCCTTCCGTATAGCTGGCCACCACCGTCTGGGCGCCGACATTGTCCAGCTCCGTGCCGTCTGTGGGGTTCGTCGTGACCAGGTTTGTAATATCCTTGACCGACCTGTCACTGTAGAATGCGGTCACGGTCATGCCGGTCAGGTCGAGTTCCTCGCCGCTCTCATACCATGTTTTATCCGGCGGGACTGTCACCTCGATACCGCTCAATACGACCCCGGCGCTCACCGTGACGGTAAGGAAAGCGCCTTTGGTTATGCCGCCCTCCGTATAGCTTATATCCACAAACTTTACACCGGTATCGGCAAGGATATCCCCGTCAACCGGTAAGGTCACAACTGCATTCGTGACGTCTTTGAGATCGCCGTTTGTATAAGCCGCCATGACCGTCATACCGCTAAGGTCAAGCGCCTCGCCTTGAATGTATGCGCTCTTATCCGGTTTTCTTGTCACGGCAATGCTCTCGAGCTCCACCGGGTCGTCGATAACATCCACCTTGAAATCCGCCGTCTTGGTGACGCCCCCCTCGCTGTAGCTGACCGCCACCGTCCGTGCGCCAAGAACAGTCAAAACAGCGCCGCCCGCCGGATTTGTGGAGTATTCGGTAACTGTTTTTTTGCTGCCGTCGCTGTAAGTGGCCATGACGACCAGGCCGGCCAGGTCAAGGCTGTCGCCCTGCCAGTAGACCAGCTTGTTTGGCGGCGTCGTTACCTCTATGCTCTCAAGGACGACCGGAACGGCTACCTCTATGCTAAAATCATCGGTTTTTGTCAGATCAGCTTCCGTAAAGCTGACCGTGACCGTCACCGTCCCCGGCTCCCTCAAAGCCACCCGGGCCGCCGGATCCGTCCGGCAGAAGGCGGTCACATCCGCCTCGCTGCCGTCGCTTAAATAAGCCGTCACCACCATACCCGAAAGATCCAGCAACTCATCTTGGAAATAGAAAAGCCGATCGGGCAGCCTGGTCACCTTGATGCCCAGCAGGGTCAGCACCGGCTCCCGCACCGTTACCGCAAAATCCGCCGCCTTGGTTATATCGCCTTCCGTATAACTGACCGTGACGGTTATGATGCCGGCCGTATCTAAAAGGCCGCCGCCGGCCGGATCGGTTACAGCCAGGGCCGTGACATCCTTGACGCTGCCGTTGCTGTATTGCCCCTGCACCGCCAGGCCTGCAAGCTCCAAGGTTTCGCCCACTGTGTACTCCGTCTTGTCCGGCGGGGAAGTGACGGTGATACCGGTCAGGGTGACGACAGGTTTCACCGGGTCGGCGTTGATCCAGACAACGCCGCCCTCACTTGTGGAGGGCACTTCCGCATAGGTCAGATAACCCGTCTTGGATGTCGGAGTAATGTAATCGCCAGGCTTGAATGCGACGACCACATATGGGGGATCCAGCTCCCAATCGAAATACGAATACATATAAATATAGTAAGGCGCATCGGTGGTATATACCCCGTCGACGGTGACTTCCGCCCTGCTTTCCGCCAATATTCCGGCGCCTGTGACCGGATCTCTGTCCTGAATATCGCAATCCCCCAGCACAAACACCCGCGCCGACGCTTCCGCGCGGATTCCGGGACTGTCATAGGGATCTCCGGTTTCAAAAGCGCTCCGCACGCCGCCTACAGTTACGGAGGAATTCCTGTCTGCCGCGTGTACGGCACAGGCGCCATACGAATCGATAATTTTTCCGGCCACCGTAATAACGCCGCCTTGGCGGGCATGGACTACGCCTTCATATTCATATGAAGCTGCGGTAACATCGCCGCCGATATTGACGCGCCCGCTGTTGCCGGACAAAACCGCGCCGATAACGCTTCCCGCTACCGTAATGCCGCTGCCCGGGTCGGCGCAGGTGAGCCGCCCGCAAACATCGCCACCGGCAGTAACCGTTCCGCCTCCGTCCAATCCCAAGCCGCCCACTAGATCATGGATGACCGTTAGCTTGCCGTTACGGACGTTCACATCGCCGCCTTTTACGTTTGTGACGCTGACTTCGCCTCCGTTTTGATCTATACTGAAGTATTTGCCCGTTACGTTGAACTCGCCTTCGCCCGCCAGATACATATTGCCGCCCTCCAGGACGACCAGCGCGTAAAAGTCGTCGGTATCCAGCTCGACGCCAAACCCGTTCAAGTCAAAAGTAACGGTTTTATTTCTGATCGTGATTCCGTCCTCATGCAGGATATCGTCAAGTATCCGTATGGTTTTGCTTTCCCCGTTCCCTATGGCGTCGAGGGCCATCTGTAAATCGGGGTACTGCACCCCGGTCTCCACGATCTCGCAGATAAAGGAGAAATCCCGCACATTGACCGTAAATTCCTTGGTAAAGGGCAAGCCCGGCCTAAGGCCGTCCTTCACCGACGCCGTAACGAGCGCCGGTCCCGGCGCGGCGGCGGTGAAGATGTCGCCGCTGATGACCGCGCCCGTCCCGCCGGGATCACTGACGCTCCAGGTAATGCCGTTGTCCCGGTTGGTCGCATTATAGGGCAGGATGAGGCCGCTGAGCGTAAGCGGTACGCTGACGATGGCCCTGTTTGGCAGGTTGATGATATCGGTCACCGGATAGTTAACGGGGTTGCCCACCCAGATAGTGGCACTGCGATCAACGCCGTTCATGTCGGTATAGGCATTGAAATATGTGACATAATTCTCCTTGGTGGTGGGTATTTCCGGCAGCTCGTTCGGCCAGTAATATTTGTTGCCAAGATGCAAATAATACTGATCGCCGCTAAGCCTCATCCGGCCCTCTATCTGAAGGGTACCGGATGCGGCCGAGACGCCGCTGTAGGTGTAGCTGTCGGAGGTCACATCGCCTCCCACCCAGACATCCATACCGCCGCCGCTGATCGTCCGGTAACTCGCGTCCACATTGCCGCCGATCCGCACTTTCGCGTCGTAGATCTCTATCCCCGTAACGGACGACTTGACATTGCCGCCGATCTCGGTATCGACAACCGTCGTCATCGCCTGCCCATGTGACGTCATGAAGCCCGGCAAGCGCACTCCCGTGCATAACAGGTCGCCGCTCACCGTCAGCGACTTCGCGTGGGGGACATTGATATACACGCATGACAAGTCCGCCGTTATGCTGCCGTTTACGACTATCTCCAGGGGACTCGCCTCGTTGCTTTCCCAGAAAAACGCGTCTTTTATCCCGTAGCCGCCCCCGCCTGCCTGCTTGACTTCTATATCGCCGTTTACGGTGATTTTACTGGCCGCGTCGCCGAAATCTATCCCACTTATCGCCGCCTTGATATTGTTTACCGTGACCTCCGAGCCGCTTCCGTATATCAGCAGGCCGCTGTCATCGGTGGTGATGTTGAGCTGCCCCGCGCCCGTGCCGGTCAAAAACAGCTTGCCGCCGTTATAGACTTCCATGGCAAAGGCGTAGTTACGTCCCCTTACATCAAGGTCGAGGTTGTAATCCCCCAGGTCCAGATTGATGGTTTTGCCGATGACCCAGAGGGGCTTTTTCTGTTGAATGTCGGCCAGCAGCCGGATCGTCTGCCCGCTCTTCACCGTGCCCATTGCGTGGTCAAAGGCGGTAAATTTCCCGACGCCGGGTATCTCGCAGACATATTGCTGATTATCCGTGACCGTGATTATAAAATCGCGGCTGAAATCCGCCCCGGCCGCCCCGCCGTGCGGCACGGTCGCCGTGACCGTAACGGTTCCGGGATATACGGCGAAAAGCGCGTTGCCGTCTATGATCGAAGCCAGGGTTTTCCCGGTATCCTTGACGCTCCAAACGATGGCTTTGTTGGTCGCGCCCTCCGGGGAGAAGGTAGCCGACAATTCCAGCGGCACGCCCGTAACGGCGGCCGCCGCTACGCCGGATAGCCCGCTCAGCGGCACAAAAGCGGGGCCGCTGTTCAGCGTTATCACAAAATCTTTGTTAAAATCGGCGACGCCGAGCCCCCGTTTTACCGTGGCGGTAACGGTCACGGTCCCCATGGCGGCGCTGTTCAAGACGCCGTCTGCGATCACGGCGCCCGTCGTGCCCGGATCCTTCACACTCCAGACGATCTCCCGCCTGGAGGTGTTGGCCGGCTGCACTGTCCCGCCCAAAACCAGAGGCGTGCCCGCGGCCGCCTGCCCCGGCAGGCCGCTGATATCGCCGACCGGCACGAAGACGCCGCTTCCGACCCAGACCCAAACGCTTTTCCCGCCGTCCGTATATTCGGCATAGCCGGGCTTTGCGGAAACAGCCTCAAAGTCGCCTTTGCCTTTCTCCGTGACACCGAACATCATCCAGGGCTCGCCGGAGGCCGTCACGGAACCGCCGGCCGTCAGCATCACCTTGCTGCTGTCTGTATTCGCGATCCAGGTCCTGCCGTCATGCCAGGCGTTGGCGATGACGCCCGTTCCGTCCGAAACGATGTCGCCGCCGACCGAAAGAAGGCCGTCGGGGATCAGGACGCCCAGGCACTCCTGTTCCTCGGCGCCCGCTTTTTTGTAAGCGCGGACATCGCCCATTATATTGACCGCGTGTTTATCGGGGGAGCCGGAAACTGTGACCGCCGCTACTCTGTCTTCGTATTGGGAGTCGCCGGTCACAACGACATCGCCGTAAACGTTCACCGTATATGACGGCGTATAGGCGAAACCGGCGGCGCCGCAGCTCAGTCCTTCGGTTTGCGCGACAATGTCGCCGTAAACCGTCAGGTCGCGCCCGTTCGCCATCACGCCTCTCCCGGATTCGGCGACAACGCTGCCCCGCACCGTGATCGAACCGTAACCGAAAAATCCGTTGACCGCCCAATCATAATATTTGTTATTATACGGTTGCGACTCCACGTTATCCACAGTCAGCTCGCAATAATACGATTCCGGCATGTAGCTTATGGCGCAGCCGTTCGCCCTGACGTTGAACTCGCCCTCGCCGGTCAGGTTAACCCTGCTCCAGCCGCTCTGCACCAGCGCGCCGTCCGTCCCCGAGGGGGTTCTGTTTCTCGTGTCGATGTTGAAATCATAGCCGTTCAAGTCGAGCAGAATGTTTTTGTTCCGGATATGGACCGGCGCGGTCCGGAAGACGTCCCGCAGCAGCGTAACCGCCGTGGCCGCGGCCTTGCCGTCATAGTCGTTTGGTACGGCGTCGAGCGCTTCCTCCCAGGTATTGTATATCTCGTCGCCTATCCTGAACAGCGGCGCTTCTTCCTTGACCCAGACTGTCCCGGGCAGGCCGAGGCTGTTTGTGTAGGTCGCGTATCCTTCTTTTGTAGTAGGCACCGTCCGTTGATCCCTGTTCTTCGGTTCGCCGGAAACCGTTATGTATCCGCTCACGCCTTTGTATCCGTCGCGCGAGATGAGCTTGCCGTCAATGATGACTTCTCCCCCGTCGGCGATAACGCCCCGGCTGTGGCCTTCGAACACCTCGCAGTCGCCCAAAATGAACACCGAGGCGTCCTTCGCGTAAACGGACCCGGCGGCGCTTCCCACGGTCACGACCGTGCCCGCGTCCGACGCTTCGATCCTCCCGGAATAACCGCTGACTGAGACCTGTGCGTCCGAATACGCGAATATGACCCCAGAATGACCGCTCACGCCGGCCAAAGCGCCCTCGGCGGCGACTATATTCGCCGAGTTTCCGCCCACCGCGGCCTTCGCGCCGGAGATCTGCATCGTAGCGCGCACGTTGCGAGCCACGTCCAGCTCGCTGCCGTCCCCGCTCACGATAGCGCTCATGACGGGAAAGCCGCTTAGATCGCCGCCCACGGAGACCCGCGCGCCTGATTCTATGATCACGCCGTACCCCAGGGTTTTCGCGGCGTAATCCATACCGGGATTGCCGTCCGATCCCAGGACCGTTCCCTTCCAGTCGTCGCAGTGGGTGATTGAGCCGAGCACGTTCAGGCGGCTCGTGGGGCCGGCAACCTCCGCGCCGCAGATATTGGAGAAGATATTGCTCACGGTCACGTCGCAGCCGGAAATACGGACGCCGTACAGCCCGCCCCTGACGTTGAACTCCCCTTCCCCTTCCAGGTATATATTGCCGTCGTCGTATACATACAGGGCCGTGGTAAAAGTATCGTTGTTATATCGCGTGCGCATATCCGCCGACATATAGTCATAGCGGGTTCTGGTGTCGATCAGAAGGTCAAAGCCGTTCAGGTCAATAGTAACGCTCTTGCCGCTGACAGTCAGTCCCTTGGTGAGATAGTTCGTCTTGGACAGGATGATCGTTTTCGACTCCCCTTCGCCTATGGCGTCCAGGGCGTCGGTAAACGAGGCGTAGCGCACCCCGTCGATCTCGCAGGCCGGGTCGGTTTCGGGATTCGGTTTTTTCAGCACCGTAACCAAATAAGAACCGGTTCGGGAATCATCGTTTAATGTTATCGTATATGTCAGCACGCACTTGGCGTCCCAGCCGTCGCTGGAAGGCCGCGTGACCGTTCCGTCCGGGCTGACGGCGGGGTTGTCGGATTCCCAGGTGATCTCCGAGCCGTTCGGGCCCCGCGTGATAAGGTTCAGGTCCTCCGTCAAAGCGTCGTAAGACTGGTTCGCCCACCAGTTGGATTCCCAGTGCAAATAATTTTGGTCAAAGAGAAGGTTGTACTCGTTAGCGGCGGCGCCCGCGCCTCCGTTATACTGCCTGACTATGACGCACATGTTCGAGTATACGGTTCCGCCCTGCCCGCCGTCTTCCACCCAGTAGTCAACGTTGTATATGCCCACCTGCCGGGGCCAGCCGGTGAAATTTATGTCGTGAGCGTCCCCCATCCGCGAAAACCCGAAGCTGACCCCATCCGGAAGGCCGACGAAACAGGCCCTGTACGGCATAGTGCCAAAGGAGACGCTCAACGACCCGTCGTATGGCATGTATACTCTGGCGTCGCCGATAACGCCGCCCGATATTACAATGCCGCCCTCGTCCGGCAGAATGGTCAGTTTGCGCCCGACGGTCCGCTTGACCCCGGCGTCGTTTTCCGAGGTCACGGAAAAGGAGTAATCCCCGCTGACGCGCGGCAAGCCTTTGATCACGCCGGTCTCCGGGTCGATGGCAAGGCCGCTGGGCAGGCCCGCCGCCGTCCAGGAGAGGGTCTTGCGCCCGATCACCTGCGTCAGGCCGGTTTCCGGATCGGGATGGACGCTGTAGAAGTTGTTTTTGGTAGCGTTGGGGAGCCAGTCCCCGCCCGCGGCCGCGCCGCCGCCGCCCGCGCCGGGGCCCGTATCCGTCCCGCTGACCCAGACGGTGCTGACGCCGTCGCTGTATGTCAGATACCCCGCTTTTGTGGTGGGGTAGGTAAATTCATTCTTTGATTTAAGATAAACTGTGTTTGATTTGGCCAGGCCGACATATTGTGTGCATGACTCGCTTATCTCGCCGAATACCGTAACCTTGCCCCCAATTTGGGCTACCGCCCCGATATGCCCCCCAATGATCCTGCTCACGCTGATTTCAGCTCCGGCATCGCTTATAACGCCATACCCCTTTGCCTGATCCGAGGCGGATACTGCGCCGCCAATATTGATCTTGCTGTACGCGGCAGGCGCGCCGGACGGTTTGTGCGAACCTGTTGCGTAAGCGCCCTGATCTTTGCCGCCGCAGTCGCCGGTGACAGTTATCGTCCCGCCGTCAATGGCTTCGGCGCCGCGCATAGCGCCTGTGCAGTTCCCGGAGACTGTCACCTGCCCCATGGTTGTGGCAACCGCTCCTGTGCCGTTGGAAGCAATGGCGTTTTTGCCCACTTTGACTTTGCTGCCTTCGTCAAATGCCGCCGCGCCCGCTGCCGCGCCCTCGGCGTTTCCGTTTGTTATAGTGACCGAGCCTCCGCTGACGGCCTGCGCGCCGCAACTGCCGGGAGCCGTAGCTATCGCGCCGCCGTCCGCAATAGAGACAGTGCTGGGAATGATCGCGCCGTTTTCCAAATTAAAGATGGCGCCGTCCGCCGCCGCGCCGATCAGCTGGCCTTGCGCGCCGGTCTTGACAGTCGCCTTGCCGCCGTTTTTCGCCACCGCCCCGGTGCTGCCCGCAGCCGTGCCGATTGCCATAAAGTTCACCGTAACGCTGCTGTTCCTGCCGTCCGCCAATGCGCCCAAGTTATCTCCGATGGCGCTGCCGCTTACGGTGATTATGCCGCCGTCATAGGCGTCCGCGCCTATTTCCCTGCCGATGGCGTCACCGGTCACGGCGACCGTACCGCCCAGAGAGGCGCCCGCGCCACACGGGCCTGTGGCGTTACCGCTCACAGTCACCTTGCCCTTGTCGTATGCGTATGCCCCACAATCGGCCTGGGCGACGGCATTGCCCGCTACATTTACCACCCCGCCGCTTTCCGCGTAAGCGCCGCCGCCAAAGTTGCCTTCGGCATTGCGGGTCACGGTGACGAGCGCGTTATCTATGGCGACAGCGCCGTAGCAGTTTACGCCGTTTCCTATCGCGTCCCGTACCGAAACAACAGTGTCCTTTCCTGACGCCCAAACTCCTTGCAGCGCTCCGACTGCGTCTTCTTTCAAAACAAGCTTACTGCCGCCTGTGACGTAGGCGGCTGCTCGAGGGTCTTCCATGAAGTCGGGGGTTTTGGCGCCGGTGAGCGTCGCCGTGGATTTGTTATACATGCTAACGCCGCCATTGGCGCGGACTTCTCCATCCCCGCTCACGGTCAGCGTACTGTTGTCCATATACAGCCTGCCGAAAGTGAGGTTATGACCGTTGGTTTCGATTTTCAGTTTTTTATCGAACAGTATCAAGTCTTCGTCGCAGTACATGTCCTTGGACAACTTAACTGTAATATCTGTGATATTACCCGTTTGAGCGAGTTGATTTACCTTTTGCAGCGCTTTGCCGGCGTCCTCGAATGTACCCCCAAGGCTGACTTCGCATACCGGGTCAGGGTTGGCCGTCTCCTTGACAAAAAGGAAACTGTGGCGGTCCTTAAAGATATCATTTCCGTTCGGATCGACACATCTCCGAAATACTCCCAATAATCCCTCGACTGGCATTATTTTAAAATGCTCGTAATAGTAGCACTTGTGTTCACTATAGTATCCCTCATCATCTCGAACCCAATCTCCCACGGAGTAATCGTAAGGGTCTTCGAATTCCATCAGCAGCCGGCTTTCGTCCGGGAAATCCTTATTGTCGTCCGCGCTAAAAATACATGGTAGCAAGGGATCCTCATAATCATTTGGCGGAAAAAAAGCCTTAAAAAAGACTTCCGCCTCAATACCATTGTTTACTGTTACTAATCCCAGAAGCATGTTGACGCCTATACCTCCGGCGCCGGTCGCTTTCGCTTTCCCGGCAACAAGTACTTCGCCTTCGTTATTAAAATTGATATACGAATTTAGAAAACCTTCAACTCTTACACCGCAGGCTACGCCGACGGCATCGCCAAAAACCTCAACAAAACCATAATCCTTCGCAAAAGCCCCGGTACTGCCGTCCCCGGTACCGATGGTGTTACCGTTTACGATGACATGGGCGTAAATACCATCCGCTGCCGCGCCAAATACAAGGCCGACGGCGTCGCCGTATACGACGACTTGACCGCCTTCCTGCGCTTTAGCGCCGGTATTTTTATTCCCCGTAGCCTTGCCCGGGAATTCGCTTGACCCCACACTGATAAAGCCCGGCCCCATCGCGGCGGCGCCGTCTTCTTCTCCCGTGGCGTTTTTGAGGACATAAATCTTTCCACTGTCGTTAGCTCCGATATACGCGCCATTGCCGGCTGTAGCAGTGGCGTTGCTCACGGTGACATTGCCGCCGCTTTGCGCCTCCACACCGGCGGTGCTGCCGACGGCATTGAACTCGCTCTGCCCTCCGCTAATTAGTTTTACAACAGTATTATCTGTAACCAGCACGCCCGGGCCGTCCGGGTTATTCGCGGTCAGATTATAGCCGCGCAGGTCGATGGTGAAATTCATACCGTTGGTGAAAGCCAGCCCGCCGGCCTGAATGTCCTGGAGCAGCCTGATAGTCTCTTCGTTTTTCACCGCGGCGGCGGCCTGCTCAACAGTCTGATAGCGCGTCCCGCCGATGGCGCAGGCGCCTGGCGCCTCGCCTTTGACCAGCGTAAAGCTGTGGGTCACCATATTGGTGCCGCCTGTGCCGCTGTTGCCGGCGGCTGCGGTGTTCTCGCCGTTGTAGTAATACCAGATATAACCTTCGGTGCTGCCCACCTGTTCGGGGATCGTCACAACCTTCGGCAAGCCTTCAAATTCCGCCTGGGTCAGCTTTTTTTCCGGGGTATTGATTTCCGTTTGCGGCGTACCCGGAATAGTTTTTGTCAGCGCCGGGATATTGACATATGTGCTTGAAGCCGTGATCAGGCCATCGACGAGTACAAAGCCGTCGCTGTTGGATACGCCGGCCCCGGCTTCTTTGTTGCCCGTTTCCAGATTGCCCAGGATCTTGATTATGGTCACAGGATCGGCCGCCTCCTGGCCGGTGGCCGCCGCGCCCCAGGTATGCGCCAAAACATTGCCCAGCACCGTCACCATTGCGCCCTTTGCGGCTTTGACGCCGTAATCGGCCGCCGCCGCTGCTCCGCTTAATTTATTCGCCTGCGCTTTTACGTCGCCTGTTACGCTGACCGCGGTATCCTTACCTTCGGCTTCCACACCGACGATCGTAGCAATTACGTCTCCGCCCACGGTAGCTTTGGCGCCGCCTGTAGCTTTTACACCTGTAATCGCCGCCGGGGTCGTCGCCCCCGCGCTGCTCCAGCCAACTGTACCCTCTATATTCACGACCGTCGCCGCGCCCTCGGCGGTGACGACTGCAAACTCCTTATTTGGGGCGGTCACATCCGGCGTATAAGTCAAGTCGCCATTAGATGAAATCCCTTCCCGCGTTATTTTGTTGACATTGACTTTCCCGCCGTTTTTCGCGTGGACCCTGCCCTCAATGTCGCCCTCCACCGTTATTACGGCAGCCGCGCCGTCGGCGGTCACCAGCCCGTTACCTTTGACGTGACCGGTCACTTTGATAGCGCCGCCCGCCTGTTCGGAGAGCAGCGCGTTTTTCTCCGGCGATGTCCTGACTTCGCCACTGACCTCGACGCTGCCGCCGCTGCGGGCGACGACCCCGTTATCATGCCCCTCGACGCCGCCGCTGACCTTGACCACGCCGCCGTTGGAGGCGTAAACACCGGTACGGGAGCTTGCGTTATCGGCGTTCTCCTGTGTCAGCCGGGCATAAGCCCCTGTCACGGTGATCTGCGATCCCGCCCCGTCAGCCCAGGCGGCGTATTGGATGCCATATACGTCGTCTACCAGCTCGATTTTCCCGCCGCTTTCAGCTTTCGCGCCTGTGTTCGCGTTCAGGGAAAAAACGCCCGCGCCGGGGAAGCTCTGGTTCCGGGTGATTTTCAGGCTGCCGTTATTCCTTACCAGCAACCCCGTGCCGCCCTCCGACACGCCCGTGAGGGCCATGTTGTTGATGGCAAAGGTGATCTGCGAGGGTATGTAGATCTCTATACTTTTCCCGTCCACAATAACGGTGCTATTGAGAATGGTGTCCTGCAACACCTCTATGCGGTCGCCGTTTTGCGCGGCCGCCAGCGCTTGCGCAAATGTCTCATAGACCAGATACCCGATGCGGTAACCCTCGCCGTCCGCCGCCAACGCCCTTACCGGCGCCGGCAATCCCGGCAGCATCCCAAGCACCATTACGACCGTAAGCAGAACCGAGATGATTTTTTTTGTCTTTTTCAAAAATCTTGTCTTACTCAAAAAGGACTTCTTCTCCGGCAGGGCAGTTTTCTTCAACATGGTTATAGCCTCCTCAGTGATTATTATGATCTCCGGCTTTGCTGTGCGACACAGCTATTCTTGCTAATTCTAACATGAAACATGAAAAAAAGGCAGGATGAAATCTTTCACAAACTTCATCCCCCCCTGACAAAAGGCCAGCTTTTACAAGCCTTTCGCAAAAAGACCGCACAAGTACCTTCAGCGCAAGAAACGCCAACAAAAAACTTCGACTTGTGCAATTAGTATATCGCATCCGTCATCCCGGGCTTGACCCGGGATCCCCTGCTTATCTCCAGGTGATTGCGGGTCAGGCCCGGTTGACGTTCATATTGTGACTTTTTGTTCAAATTTGGGATCATAGTACCTACGTTATGCTCAGTTCTTTCCAATCCGGATTCTCTTTGGCGACCAATTCGTTCTTCCATTCTCTTTTCCATCTCTTCAACTGTTTTTCCCTTGCGATTGCATGCCTAATATCTCCAAATACCTCATAATATACCAGCTTGTGACAATTATACTTGTATGTGAAGCTACTTTTATTAAAGCCGTTCTTATGTTCCCAGACCCTTTTTTCTAAATTGCCGGTAATGCCTATATAGAGGACATTGTTATGCATGTTTGTCATAAAGTAAACATAACTATACATGATTAATCTCCTTAAGCAGGGGATCCCGGATCAAGTCCAGGATGACGTTTGTTCTGTTTATTCTTTCCGTCATCCCGGGCTTGACCCGGGATCTCCCGGTGCTAAGCAGGGGATCCCGGATCAAGTCCGGGATGACGTTTGTTCTGTTTTTGCAGAGATTTTATTGACACATGGTACTAGTTACTCCAAGTCAGTTTTGAAATCCTCCAGCCAAGCGGGAACCTGCTTCCTGTCCGTTAGCGGTAGTTTGCTCATCAGGCTGCGTACCTGGCTTCTTATGGTGTTTTCCGAGAGAACCAGCTCGGCAGCGATCTGCGGGTTTGTCATGCCGCCGCGCAAGCAGCGCAGCACCTTGATTTCACTGCCTGTCAGCTTATACATTTTTGCTGCGGCATAGATAACCGGGTCACTGCCGCCGCCTATTTTTTGGCGGATGGAATCCAGCCGTTTGTTGGCGTCGGCAGAAGACAGGCGCAGCTTTCTTGTGATCTCGCTTCTCGACAGCCCCTCGATCAGGAGCAGGGCAATCTCAATTTCGTCCCGGGTAAAGCCGGCGGCAGCCATGCTTTGTTTTTCCGCCGCTTCTGCTGTTTCAGCTGCGTCAACGGCCGGGACCGCACCGCTGCCCGCGCCGCCATGCAGCAAAGCATACAGCGAGGCCGCAAGCGTTCTCTCCCGGTAGCGCTCATAGATAAAGTTGATCAAGAAAAAGAAGACTATGGCCGATACCGCCGTGGATACAAACAGCGGCAGATCATGCAATTGCGGGATCCCCGGAAACAGCGACGTCAGATTGCTGATATGGGTCGCCTCGGGAAAAAACGGTTCCAAAGCCCATCTGACCGCCCGCATAGCAAGGTAAGCCGCAACGCCAAGCGGAGCGATCAGGACCGGCCGCCAGGCATGGGCAAAAAAGTAGATCGGAATGATATATAAAAAGTATTCTATGATATTGCCGGCCAAATGGTTTAAAATGACCAGCGGTATCACCAATTTGTTTTGCGTACTTGTGGGGTTACCCAATAAAAACACCAGTTGGAGGCAAATAAGATAGGCTATGAATATACCGGCAAAAACCGGCTTCTCCCGCTTCTTGTCCCCGATATAGCCAAACAGGGCATAATAAATTCCCGGAAGGATGATATAAACCGGAAGGTAGAGGAAATCGTCAAACTGCTCCATCGTGTAATCCACAATGCATTTCATCTTAAACAGCCAGCAGGCAAGCAGAAACACGATTATCCCAAAGATCATTACAGATTTTGTCAGCTTGATCCCGGACAGCCCCGGCGCATTATCGGTAAAACCTATCCGGCGGCGGATCCCGATCCAGGCGATCAAGGCAAATACCGAGCAGGCGGCATAGGCGATAATAAGAGGAACATCATTGTAGTAGCAATAATCAAGAAAGGCGTTCATCGGGATGTAAGCAACGCCTATTGCAAGCATATAAAAGGTAAAGGTGTAGCCGGGTTTTGCGGTTTGAAGCACCCCGTATGCCCGGCGGACAAAGACAGGAGCAAAAAAGACCGGCGTTATGGCATACAGCACCGAAGCCAGCGGCAAGGGCATAAAACTGAAGCCGGCCGTCAAGAGAAAGGCGACAGGGGTCGTATAATGGGCAATTTTTGCCAATCCGTTCGGGTCGCGGCCGAATTTGGAGCCAAAGCCGATGACCGAGAGTATGAAAATCAGTTTGAAAGCCAGCGAAAACCCGTATACATTGGCTTCGCTGTAGCCTTTCATCAGGTATTCATACCAGTTGAGCATAGAGAAAAACCACAGCATAGCGCAGATCCAGCCAAACCATTCACGCCATGCTGTTGTTTTACGCAAAGCTATGCCGGCTTCTGCCGGCGCCGTAGCCTCATTATTCATTCGTGTTTATTACCTTTGCTTTTTTTATTAAACAACAAGGCGGTCACCCCGCTTGAAACGGGATAACAGCCCCTTTGGCAGCATTACTCCTGCCCCGCATCCGACATTTTTCTACAATTAATATTATATCTTATTTGTCGAACAATTGCAAGTCCATTTTGGCTGTTTTGCGTGTTTAATACAAGTTTTCAAAAGTGCAAAGTGTAATGTCCACTCTTTTTATATTATTTTTTCAGCCCAAACAAAATTAAATCTAATTGATTAAAATGCCTATTTCGGTACATATTATACCCGAGAGCGCAAAGATTTGCCACCCCTGCACCGGTCTTTTTGCCGTCAGGCGGCGCGGTAAAACCTTGAAAGGCAACAAGCATTCCTGCGGTTTTTCCGCACCACCTGACAACAAAA
>Ga0082212_10004934_pt1 | contig 18388 bp, 13 predicted proteins | sample TergutNt197P3_FD_71548 | JGI IMG/M metagenome (GOLD analysis project Ga0082212, IMG submission 71548) | Neocapritermes taracua P3 segment gut microbial communities from Petit-Saut dam, French Guiana - Nt197 P3 | ecosystem: Host-associated > Arthropoda: Insects > Digestive system > Gut ...
ACTTGATTTAAAGTGGAACTACAACACGTTTTCAAACCCCTTTCGGGGATGTTGCACCTTCGCGCGCCTTGCAAGGATGCCCAAGAAAGCCACGTTTTCAAACCCCTTTCGGGGATGTTGCACCCAGTTGCGGGACACCTCTTCTGCCAGCTTTATGCTGTTTTCAAACCCCTTTCGGGGATGTTGCACCGATGAGCGACAACTCATGACCATGCCCGTCCTCCTTGTTTTCAAACCCCTTTCGGGGATGTTGCACCAGGAGTTCCAATACGGACGCTTACAGACCACAACAGTTTTCAAACCCCTTTCGGGGATGTTGCACGCTGTGCCCTGTAACCGTTCCAATGCAAGGGCTCAATGCACTGTTTCTGTCGATGTCAATATTTTTATAGCTTTCAGGTTCGTTAAGATGCCGTTTTTATGCTCACCTCCTCGTAAAACGTCTTGTTTTCAATGCATTTGGCATTTCTGTCGAACCCCTGCTTTTTTGGCATTATCCTAGGTCGACAGAATTTTAGTGTCTGCCTGAGCGGTCTGCATCCTGCTATTATTCACAGCCGCATGCCATTGCCAATCGCCTTGTTTTATGTAGTCATTCGTTGATTGCCTCTATGCCGTGCCGTTTGAGTTCTTCGAGTTTGTCTCGCATGTTTTGTAACATCTCAGGCGAGTGCCCTTCCCAATCAAAGACTTCACCCAGAACACGCAAAGGCTGCCTGCTGCGGTAAGACCTTGTCGGATTCCCGGGGAACTTTTTATCTGTTAAATTCGGGTCATCCTCAATTGGACCGGTAGGCTCTACAATATAGATGCGCTCGGGTTCATCGCCGGCTGCAAGTTCAGCTCCCCAAACGGCTGCGTCTATCGTTCCAGTCAGATAAACGAAGTTTGCTTTTTCTCGTTCACCGTAGTTTGAATTGTAGCCAACGTCAATCAGATCCCCTATCAGCAGCGTGGCTTTTGTGCCGTGGTAGAAGGGACCTGAAGTAATTGTGTTCAGGTCACGTTCAGGCTGCATCATTTTGCCACCTCTTTTTCATAATGTTACGTTACACTACATTGAATCGCCTTTGTGCCGACCCGGTTATGCACAATGAGTCCTTCCTCTGTCGTCAACATGTTCCTGTGCCGCAGTTGACAACATTATAAACTAAAATGACATGCTTCGCAAGGCATTTCCGAATTGTATTGGGATTCGTGGCTATTTTGGCTATTTTGCATGCTGTGCCTCAAGTCCCGCTATTAGTAGCAAACCCAAGGCAAAGCAGCCCGACACACACCTTGGCTTTTTCGCCGCAGCCGTGACGCGCCGCTTTGCTGTCTCTCACTATTCCGCTATCGCTTCTCCTTGTCCATCACGGCTTTTTCTTTATCGCTACCTGCGCCGCAGGAACTCTGCCATTGCCGAAGATCCAGCGCCCGTTGTAATAACTGCTTGCATCCCATAGTTGCATAATCTCCAGCCCACCGAAATCATAGTACGTTTCGTAATCAGCAGAGCCCTAGCTCCGCGCCGCCAACGATGAATTTGAAGCCCCCGATTGCCGCTATGGCGGGGGATTCCACTACTGGGGCCGATAGCGAGAGTTTGAACTCCCCTACGAAATCTTCGAAGACGAGGTAGCCGATATTGCCACCGCAACCCCACAGGTCTATGGGAGTAATATTGATATCTTCTGCCGATGCGAATTCAAACTCAAAATGTGTGTCACCGACAATAAACATGTCCCCGCAAGCGCTTATGGTTGAGTTGGTTTTAATATTTGCGTCAACAAACCTAACCACGCAGCTGCATTCATACGTTCTGAAGAACGTCCACATGTCATTTGAGTCCATCGTTATATTGAGTTCTTGGACTGTGAATTTGCAGTCCCATGCCGTCAAAGGCCCACCCCAAAACATGAATCCGGTCGCATCTTCCGTGGTTATCGTCAGCGACGCGTCGGCGTCGGCGCCAACGAACAGCAAGTCGTTGACAAAACTTTGGAACACGCTATCGTCCTGCATAAAGGCCGAACGGGACAGCGTAATTTCCAAGCATTGCGAACAGCTGCGCGGTCAGCGCGAACAGTACAATGGCACTTGTTATGCCAAAGACAACGCCGAACAGAACCGCGCTCATAAACAGCTTGCTTGAAAAGCGCATAAAGCAGCTTTTGGTTTCAATAATCCGTTTTATGGTGTATGAGCGCGGCGCACATGCCGTTGCGGTAATGAGCAGAATAATCGGGGTGTCTGTAAAAAATTATGCCGGGGCTTTGCCAAAATCGTGATTTCAGGGTGAGTAGTATATAAGGGAATCCAAAAGGCGCGTGCCGTGAAACCTCACGCTGCGGCGTTTCGGTTTTTCGCTTGCAGGGAAGTTTCATGGCCAACTATCAGCAGACCAAGCCTGTCTATGACGGCATGAAAACGGCGAAAGACAAGGGCGCATACAGCATACTTGACCCTGTGACGGAGCAGAGGGCGCGGGGGAAAGAGCGGGGCGCGGAACTGTAAAATTTTGATTCGACAAAAGAACAGGTTTATTTGCAGGGCAAAACGCATGCAGGAAACCGCGCAAAGCCGCGCAGAGGGCAGGTTTTTAGCTGTCACTTGGGCGTTGGCGTGGGGAGCGAATTTAAAAAACGGCGGTCTTGCGTTGTGTTGAGTAACAACGTGAACAATGTTAATAACAGCATTGTCATTGTCGCGCCAATAACACACACGGAAAAAGATTTGCCTATCTGCGTTCCTATTGCCGATAAACATGGTGCTGATGGTTCGCTTGTTCTCAATGGCTGCGCTAACCTTTCAGGTATGCGTTCTGTCAGCAGCTATCGGTTTGCGGGTCTGATTTGCGAACTTAAAAATGAAGAAATGGACAAAATCGACGCGGCTATTGCAAGGCAGTTGGATATTATGCGGCATTACAGTACGCTCCAATCAGTAATCCAAGACAATAAAGACCACATTGAACGGCTTAATTCCGTACTGGAAAGACTTTGCAAAATTTTGCTATTGTCATTGACCTTGAAAAATGCTATCCTTTACTTACAAAAAGAACCGTTCACGAGCGGGGCGGTTATTCTAACTTCACAAAGGGAGGAAGTCACGAGTGGGCTTCCTTTTCAGTATCGCTTAGTAAGGGGATCGAAGAAAAATTGCAGAAAATATACCTATTTTGAGAGTAAGTAAATAATTATTGACAACTCTAAAGCATTCGTAAAAGAGATAAGCTCAGTGATAAATAGGGCGCAGCGCAGTTTTTCTGTAAGAGCTATATAGGCAAGTCGCTGAACGTGTTTACCGTTTGGCAAATTATTCATTGTGACTTTTCCTCAAACATGCTATACTCATAGCGTAAGGGGGATTAGCGAATGGGCTTGCTTCCAAAAGACATAGAATTATTACCGCCATATGACGACAGGGTTTTCAAAGCGTTTCTGACCTTGCCGGGTTCTGAACCCGCGTTGAAGTTTGTCGCGTCGGCTATTATCAATCGCCCGGTAGTCAATGTGCTTGTCCGCAATGCAGAATTGCCCGTAACAGACATTGAGGAAAAAGCTGAGCGCTTTGATGTTAATTGCAAAATAGACGACGATACCCAAGCCGATATTGAAATGCAATCCAGCCGTATGCAGGAAGAAAAAAGCGGCAATCATAATAATCTGAAGGCGCGAAGCATATATAATCTTTGCGATCTCCACTCGTCCCAAAGTTCAAAGGGCATACCTTATGACAAGCTGATACGGTCATACCAAGTTATGTTTTGCGGGTACACCGTTTTCCCGCACCGAGAGGGATTTATACATCCCTTTTCCATGCGCCACGATGTAGATAATGAACTGCTCCACGATGGGATACGCGCAATGTTCATAGAGTTGACCAAGTTGAATGAAGTCTTGAAAAAACCGGTGGAAGAAATGACTGACATAGAACGGTTTTCGATATTTCTGCGATATGCGGAAAACCCGGATTACCGTGAAATTGTAAACAAAGTGATTGAATCAAGGGAGGGATTAGCTGTGGCAGGCGAATTGTTAATGAGCATAAGCAAAGACGAGCGGGAGCGGGCTATCTTCCGAAACCGCAGGATTGCTATTGCCGACCAAGAATCAAACATGGCACAGGCGTTGCTGAACGCAGAGCGTAAGGAACGTGAAAAATGGCAGTGCGTTGTTGCAGACCAAGCGGCGCGCATTGCAGAACTTGAAGCGCGGCTCGGTGAGAGTAAATAGCATTTTTAGCAGGGTTCAGGAGCGGCGGATGACTCGCCGCTCCTGTTTGCGTGATAGACCCATATCCGCATTGCTTCTCCTTGCTACATTACGGCTTTTTCTTTATTGCTACCTGCGCCGCAGGGTCTACGCCGTCGCCGAAGGTCCAATAGTACCCATCGGTGTAACCATACCAGTACTCATCCTCATCGTAAACCCGCATGATCTCCAGCCCGCCGAAATCGTAGTACGTATCATAATCCGAGGGGTCGAGCTCCACGCCGCCGACGATAAACTTGAAGCGATTGAATACCACGATGGCTGGGTATCTCACGCTGGCGCTGCCAAGCGAAATCTCGAATTCCCCCTCGAACTCATCGAAGATGAGCTGGCCAACGCCGCCGCCGAAGTAGTCCCCAAGGCGTATGGAGGGCCACCCTATATATTCCGCCTCAAAATGCGTGTTGCCGGCGATTTCCAGGTATCCGCGTAAACCTATAATGTAGTTTGTTTTAATATTTGCGTCCTCAAACCTGAGCCTGCAAGTGCCTTCAGAGTTCTCGAAGCTTGCGTCGATCATTGTCACATCAAGATCGCGTATAGTGAAATTACCCGTAAGCCAATAAACAATTCCGGCAGGATAGTCCCCCGCTGTGATCGTAAGCTTTGTTGAGGCGTCGGCGCCGACGAACAGCAAGTCTTTAACAAAGGTATAGAACACGCTGTCTCCGTTCTCCAATTCGAAGCTGCAATCCCCTTTGAACGTGACCGTCATTGCATCGCTGTAGCTGCCCAGGCTTATCATACTGGTCGGGTATTTGGCGGTAAGCGACAGGTCCTCGAAGGTGACGTCCTCCACGCCATCTTCGACGACGATCCGGATGGTATCCTCTATCCCGGTGACGACGCCGTCGACAGTGCCGCTCACCGTGAGGCCGTCGCCCCAAATGAACAGGGTCGGGATGAACGGAGCTTCTTCAACCCAATCACCCCAACCCGGGCCATTCACATCATTGACCCATACCCACGTTCCTTCCAGCTCATACGAATAACCCTCGATAGGTATATAACTGCCCCCGAAATTGACGCTGTTGATGTCCTCGGTCCTCATGCCGTCGGAGATGAATATTCCGGTAGGCAGAGGCACCGGCGGGTTCACCGTGAAACTTACGCCGAAGCTCGCCGATATGCCGTTGCCGCCCGATACTGTGACGGTGGCGTTATATGTCCCCACCATAAGCCCGTCTTTCGGTTCGACCGAAAACGTGTCGTTTCCGCTTACAGCTATGCTGCCCATTGAAGTTGCCGACAGCGTGAAGCTTAGTGCGTCTGTGCCGGAAAGCGCGACGGTCAGCGCGCCCGTGGCCTGGTTGCCCGTGTTCGTCACGGTTATGGTGCGGACGGGTGCCGTGCCGTAGCCTACTATCCGCGCCGTGAACTCGTAAGTCCCGCTCTCGCTCAGGGTCACGCCGTATGACGCCGTAGTCGGGTTCACTGTGAAGCTGACGCCGAAGTCCGCCGTTATGCCGTTGTCGCCCGATACTGTGACGGTGGCTGTATATGCACCTGCTGCAAGCCCGTCGATCGGTCTGACCGTGAATGTGCCGTTTCCGCTTACGGCTATGCTGCCGATCGAGGCGGCAGACAGCGTGAAGCTGGAAGCGCCCGCGCCGGAAAGCGCTGCGGTCAGCGCGCCGGTCATTTGGTTGCCCGTGTTCGTCACGGTGATTGTTCTCGCTGATACCGTGCCGTAGCCAATCGTCTCTGCGGTAAACGCATATACGCCGCTCTCGCTCAAACTCACGCCATAGGTCGGCACCGGCGGGTTCACCGTGAAGCTGACGCCGAAATCCGCCGATATGCCGTTGCCGCCCGATACTGTGACGGTGGCTGTATATGTCCCCGCCGCAAGCCCGTCGTTCGGTTTGACCGTGAATGTGTCAGTCGTGTAGACGGATATGCCGCCGATTGAGGTTTTCGACAATGTGAAGCTGGAGGCGTCAGTACCGGAAAGTGTGACGGTAAGTGCGCCCGTGTTCTGGCTGCCCGTGTTCGTCACGGTTATGGTCCTCGCTGAAACAGGAGCGTAGCCCACCGTCGCTGTGGCAAATGTATATACGCCGCTCTCGCTCAAACTCACGCCGTGTGTCAAAGTTTTCTTATATTCCGCTGTCAGCCGAAGGTCTTCGGTCACGTTTCGGATGTCGTCTGTATAGAGGACGCCGTTTTGATCCCTCCACCCGATAAACTCGACGTTATACCCGGCTACGGTCGGCGGTGTCAAGTCTGTGGGTTTCACAGGCACCGCAAGCGTGTATGCCCTGCTGCTCACCAACCAGTACACCGTGTCTGCCGGCATGTTGAGAAGCCCGTCCCCCGCGTCAAATGTGAGCGTATAGTAGACGCCGTCCTGTTTCCAGACCGCGTCGTATAGAATTTCACGCGCAGACGTGTAGAGTACGTTCCATCCGGAAAACAACATCGCTTTCCCATCGCCGGTCGATGCCGGCTCAAAGTCAAACACGCGGTTCTCTTTGGTGAAACTGTCCACTGCCGCTTTTATGAATTCAGAGGATATACCGGGCATGTCTATTACATATTCTTTGCCGACACTGACGCCGCCATAGCGGAACTCCCCGTATTCAGTCCTGAATATAGCTTTATATCCTGTCCCCGTTGCCCCGTTGAACGTATACACAACGTCAAACTCCATATCGCTCGTCGCTATGGGAAGATTATCTTTAGTATAGTCCGCGATACCGTCGCCATTTGCGTCGAAACCGGCAATAACGCAGCCGGGGTACATGTCGCGCAGAAACGACATGGTGTTGCTGGAAACCGTAATTTGCTTGCCCTCTTCCGCATCAAACCTAACGCTCTTGTATTGTGCGCTATAGGTTATGCCAAAGATGTCCTGATCAGGGATGTTCAGCGTGATTTTGAAGTAGTTCGGCGCGTACTCTGCGATATAGCCTTCCTCGCAGTCAAACCCGCCTGTATCCTTGATACAATCTTCGTATGAACCCCAAAACGTGTATACGGGAGTATCCGTCGGGTAACCGTAATGCACGTTGCGGGGGGTTTGAAATAACGGGTTGACCCCGAAAAAGGGATAATATTTCCAATTGAGTCTTGGATTGCTATAACAATACCACAGGAAATTTTTGCCAGAAACGGCTGCAGGCTCCGTCGGTCGTTCATCTACATTGACCGCGTATATGTCGCGCCGCCATTTCTCGCTCGCCCCGTCATAGGTGACAAAAGAAACCATCCCCTGAATCGTCGCCGTTTCGATGACGTATGTGGTATTTCCCGTTATCGGCGTGTAAAAATCATCGTAACCCGTAACTGTGAGGTGTTCTATATACGTCAGGTAATCGAGCCATGAATACCCGTAGCCGTATATGTACTTGGAGTGGTTCATGATATCCGTCGCGCCCGGGATCATCCCGGCAAAAACCTCCCTTGTCCCCCGCCAAATCTCGGCGCCGTCAGCCTTGAGAATGTATGTCGCCGTAAATACCTGATCGAGGTCGGGAATCCCCGATATGTCCAAAGCCGGGTCGATCCAGATCAGCTTCACCTTGCCCAGCAGTTCCTCAAACGGCCATTCAGCCAGACTTGATGAAGCGCTGCCGGATGTTATATAGCCCAATGCCGGGCTCCCGAAGGAGATCAGTGCGCCTCTGTAATAGACGTACGCCGTCGCCTCGGCGCGCTTCGCGTCCCCGACTACCGCCGTGTTCAGCCTGATGTTCCCGCTGCCATCGACGTAGAAGTTCTTATTGGAGAAAATTACTTCGAATTTATCGGGTGCCGCTAAGCTGCCGTTCACTCTTTTCCCCGTCTTGAGGTCGATGAACTCGGCGTTGAACAGTCCGCCCCCCTGCATCGGCATGACGTCGCCGCGCATCAGGGCGTAGTCGCCGCCGCCGCTGCCGCTTATGAACTTGCTGAGCACATACTGTTCCCCTATGTTGAAAAGCGGCCACTTGAGATCAAGAAAAGTCCAGCCGGCCTTGGCCTTAAAATATTTCGATTCCGCGACGAGGCTCATCTCAAGGTAAATGCCAAACTCGAAGAGCAGCCCGCCCTCAAGGGACATGCTTACCGAGCTGACGGGCGTATATTTGTGGATATTGAAGTGTACAAAACCGTAAAGGTCGGCGTATGCGCCAAACTCGAGTTCAATGCCCACCTTGCCCAAGTCCTTAAGCCCGACTATGGAAACGTAGGCCCCGCCGCGCAGCCCTACCTTAACGCCCAGATACCCTGCCGCGTAGATGTCGATATCATACAACCCGTCTCCCGCAACGCTGTAGTTGTTCGCTGTGAAATCGAGGCTGTCAAGGTCTGCGGAAAGCTCAATCATCCTCGCGCCCAAGTAGGTGATCCCTGTGGATATGCCCGCCGCGAAGTTGACCCTCACGACCAGATCCAGTTTCAGTTCGGCCTGCAAAACCGGTATTTCGGGGATGATGTCGAGTTCGACCGTCGTTATGTTCGCCGAGACCAGGTCGATGTAGTCGCCTTTGTCGCCGAGGACTTTTTCCAGCATCGCGGCGGGGTCTGCGTCGTCAGGCTTCTCTTTTGTCAGGTTTTCGATTTCCTTTGTGATGTCGATCTGGTATGCAAACTCGGGGTCCTTGTCGATCGACTTGGCAATGACGCTTATCGCCACGTCGGTCTGCGAGTACAGCCAGCTTTCGAAGCTGAATGTCAGGTCGTTCCACGTGCTGGGGTGCCAAAAGTCAAAATCGTAATCAACGGCCATGGCCAAAAGTGCGGATAAATACTCCCTGACGGTCACCACAGCTTCGATTTGAACTTTGTTTTCGATTTTCGCGCTGTATTTAATTTGCAGCTCGACCACTTCCCAGCAGTCCTGGTCTTCGCCGCTGTAATATGCCCAGTAATTGGGCGCTACAAAATTGATGTTGTCCGTCATGCCGGCCTTGACCGAGACTTCAACGCTGTCGAATTTGTTGAAAAGCAGTTGAGAGCCGGGAATTGTCTGCATACCCACCATGCTCGGCTTCTGGAAGCCGCTGGCGGGCGTGCCGATGGGAAAACGCCACGAGCCCTGTCCGGCCAATGGCGATATCTGTATATCCTGTTTCGTTGCGCTTTCCGGGGCATACAGCATAGACATGATGGTTGGGCTTTGCGAGACGGCCCTGCTGAGCATGTCCCCTATGTGCGCCACGCCTTCGCCGTCCTGCACCTCCTGCGCAAGCTTTTCCAAATCAAGCTGTTCGATATAATCGCTCAAATCGACTTGCTGCTGCGATAAAAAGACGTCGATGTTCTTGTATATGTCGCCAAGGCTTGCCTCCACGACTTCCAACCGCAAACGGTTGCTGACCGTATCCTTCGTTACGAACATGACTTTGAAATACCTCGTGTTTTGATTCAATTCGCCGTCCCAGAACCGCACGGTGTCGCCCATGTAGATCGAATAGCTGCCGGCAGGGTAAACGTCATAAACGCCGCCGTCCCCTTCGTCCTCCTCGATAACCGTGACGTGGGTCCACAGGACGTCGGTGATGCCGTCCGCAAATTCGACCACCTCTGTTTCATCCTTGTACACCCTGAAACTCAGGGTGCGGACGCCGGGGTCAAAACCGTCGAATGTCAGGGCGTCGTCCAGCAGCGCGACCGTATAGCGGCAGCCCTCCCTGTAAGCGGGCGAGGGCGTTAAGGTATAGCGCCCGCCGCCGCCGGATACGATGAGCGCGGGGATATCCTTGTCCATATCGGACGTGATATATATATAATCTGAAAGGTTCCCGGATGACAACCCTGTGGAGGAAAGGACGGTGACGGGGTAGTTTTTGTCAACGAGCCCCTTGATAGCCACATCGGGAGGAACGGATTCTATCGCGTCATACTCCCGGTCGGCGTAGTCCGCGTACAGCGTCATGCTGTTCATGATCGGCTCTTCGGACAAAAAAGCGTCTTTCAGGCCGCTGTCCGTGTACCAGCCGGTGAAAGCCGCGCTTGCCTTGCCCGGCACGGGGATTTGCTGCAGCGTACTTCCCCGCGCGATTTGTACTGGCGGGATGGGCTGAGCGCCGTTGGTGTTGAACGAAACGGTCACTTTGTCGCCGGTATTGCCGCCGCCGCTGCCGCCGCCGATCGTGCTGCCGTCGGCTGTTGGAACCGGACCGGATGTCGGGATATCATTGCCATCGTTGTCAACGATGTTTCCGTTGCCCAAATTGAAGATTTGACCGGATACCGTGACGTTGTCGAGCGTTACCTTGCCGGTCCCTACGCCCGCTGTCACATAGAGGTCGCCGTCGACCGTCATGTCTTTGAGAGCGACACCGTCTGCCCGGACGACGACGTTGCCGCTTATGGCGCCGCCGTATTCGCCCGGCTCGTTGTAGAAGCCATTAACTAAATTGTCAACGATAGTGACGACCTCGGCGCGGGTTATACTCGCTACCGGGTCGAATACGTTGCCCGGCTTGCCGTTGATGTACCCTGCTGCGTGAAGCGCGTTGACGGCCCCTTTCGCCCAATCCGAAACGCTGCCGACGTCATGAAACGGGCTCGGGTCTGCGTCCAGCGCAGGCATGTCGAAAGCTCTGACGATAAGCGTCGCCGTTTCCTCGCGGGTGATGTTGTCCTTCGGCCGGGCTTTTCCCGCATACCCGGTCATGATCCCGGCAGTGGCGAGCTTGACCACGTCGTCGTAGTACCATTTGCCGTGCTCGACGTCCGTAAACGGGTTTTCACCCATATCAGTGTAGCCGAGCACCCTTTGCATCACCGCCGCCATTTCAGCGCGGGTGATCGGGTCGTTCGGGCGGAAGCTCCCGGCATAGCCGTCAAGGACGCCGTAGCCTGACCATTTTTCAATAGCGGGCGAAGCCCAATGGCCGGCCGTGTCGCTGTAGCCTGGCGCCTCGCCATAGCCCGGCACTGCTCCTGCCGCAAATACGTTCATAGGCAATATGCCTGCGATCATCACCAGCGTGACGATCAGCGCCAAAGCGCGTTTCCGTGAATGTGCGTGTCTCATTTGATTTCCTCCATTTTTTTGTCCAGCAGTGTTTCTATCCGCTCCGGTAAAAGTGAAAGCGGTGGCGGTTCGCGCTTGCGCTCGTCGCAAACGCAGATGCCGATAATGTCAGGCGGGTCGTCCTGAATGAAGTATTTACACTCGCAGCACTCAAAGATATTGAGGTCTTCCGGGTCGCGAGGCTTCGAAAAAGAGCAGGGTTCCTGCCCCATTGAAGCAAACGGCCTTCCGTCCGCAGTGTACTCTGGGTATTCGTAAAACTGCGGCAAATCAAGGTATTCCTGCGGGTCGCCATCCTCAAGATAATTGAACAGGTGAAACTCGCAGCCGCACACGCGGATGATCCTGCCTGGTTTGCCGCCAACGTAACGGAACCTGTACTCGTCGCTAGTCACGCGGATAACCCTGTACTGTTTTTCTTGTCCGCTCAAATACAATCACTCCTCCCGAAAGGGCATAAAAAATCCTCTATGATTGTCTCACTTTATAATCATAGAGGAAATGTTCTTGCTTGCATATCGTAGTTCGGGGCCTAAAACTACGCTTTTTTTCGCCTACAAAATGTACTTTACAAGCTCTTTCCGGCGGCTGCCTCCCTTTTCAATCAGCAGCTTGTCATAGATGATCCTCAGCTTGGTTTCGAGCGTCCTCTCCGAATAATGGAACTGCGCCGCGATCGCTCTGTTGCTTTCGCCACGCGCCACAGCCAAAGACATCTGGTATTCTTTGGGGTTGAGTATCGTAGTGATATTGTCCATTGTAAAACGGTTGTGGAAGGAGAGCCAGTTCTTGATCGTGCGCGCCGATTGCCCGGTCACCGCGTCATAATGCTTCGGGTATTTCTGCTCGAGAAGCTGCTCAAGCAGCCCGCCGAAAAGCGGCGCGTGTTCCGCGAATGGCGTGATAAATCCGTGAGGAAGGCAATCCTTCATCACGTCAAGCAGATAAACTTCCGCGTCGTCTAAACGGCCGCGCGAACAGTACGCCGCCGCACACATGAGCCGGAGATAAACGTTCATATACGATAGTCCGTGTTCCGGCTCATCCAGAGCAAGAGCCGTTTGCGCTATATCAAGTACGGATCCATATTCTTTCAAGAAGTGCAAATACCTTGCCCGCTTATAGAGAGCCTCCGGCCTTAACCCTTGCGGCAGAGCGGAATAATCCCCGTCTTTCAGCCAGTTCGGCACCATAGCGGGTGCAAACGCGCTCGTATAAGCTGTAGCGAGTGCCCATTCCGCGACCGCTGTTACCTTCGCGCCCATGTCCGCCAGAATAAAACCCATACAGTATGATTCGATTTCCGTAAAAAGCGGATAATCCCCTGTGCTGATCGCCGCCCCAACTGCCAATGAGCAGCTGCGGAGCTTTGCCGCGTCGTTATCGCCGATCTTGCGAAAGCATTGTATAGCCCGCTTAAAGTCACCCCGCAGATAGGCTAGGTAACCTTCCTTTTGCAACCGCGCCGGTTCATTGCATACGATCTCCAAAATCGCGTCTGGATCATCGCACGGAAGAGGCAAAGCGGTCGCCGCGATGACTTCGTCAAGGTCGTCGGACAGGGAGTATTGCGGTTGCTTTTTCTCAAACCGCGGGTCGGCGGGCTTCGCAGCATCGGCGGGGACAAGATACAACCTTTGATATTTTATTGCGCCCTCTATTCGGTTCGCAGCTAAGAGCCGTTGTACCTGACGGATGGTAACGCCCCATTTTTCGGCGGCTTCGGCGGCGGTCATGTAGTCCATTTCATACTCTTTCCCACTATGAAAATCTTGTATCTATTATAGTCGCTCATACGACTTTCGCCACAATTTAAACGGTATTCTCTTTTCTCTTAACAATGCCTTTATACCTAACGCAATATAAGTGGTCATGTTCATCCCAAAAAATTTGATTGACGGTTGCTATGAAAGGTATTATAATTAATGCAGATGGGGAGCCAATAGACGGCAACCTCAGCAAATTACGTTTTTGTGAAGTAACCTGCCTTAATCGTCAAATTAACAGGCAGGTTACTTCCTTTTTATTTCAACTATTATCGCATATGTAATTAGCATTACAGCGATTAAAACAGCTTCCATATAGGGGCAACACTCCTTTCGTTGGATTCCAACTATTCAAAGTGCTGCAGACCTCCTTCCTCGCAACACATTTGATGTTGGTTTCAAGAGGCAAACCGCCTATTCGTCTATCAGATGGCTGAAAAACATCACTCCTCATCTGCAATAGTAAGTATATCATAAATGGTATTTAATGTCAACTAAATAATGTGTGCACTCACATAAAATGTCAAACAGTCAATCTGGTTTGACCGTTGTCGCCGACAGCTCTGACAAAATCGCTAAGCATTTCAACGCGCTTTCGCAATCCGTAGCACAACGAATCACGCCGGGCTTCGTCGATAAACGCCGAACCTGACAAAATCTCATAAAACTCGTCTTCAATACCAGAAAGTGCTGAAAAATCCAGCCATTCAAAAGAGGACACCAGTTTTATTTGCTCTGCGTGGTCATTTTTAAAGGGCTTGCTGGGCTGTTTTGCCATTGGGTGAATCATTGTTGTGGGTTCATTGCACCACATTGATGTGCCACAGTCGAAAATCGGGGCTGCCCCGTTCCACTCAAGCGTGTTTGCGTTCCGCATAGCTCCAAAATTATTAAAATGCCTGTCCTCGTTCACAGTTATGAAATCCAATGTCAGCATGCGGTCAAGCGCACCAGCGGCACCGATAATGCCTAACGTCTCGCAGCAGTTCAAATAATGATGATAGTATGAAACATGGCTGGGTTTCTTTTGTGTTTGAATTATGTGCCCTGCGGAAATAAGTTCCGTTTCCTTGGTAACAAAATCCTCGCATATACTGTGTGGATATTTGTCTATATTCGACAAAGTATACGAAACATGCGGAATGTCAAGCCGCAGGCAAATCCGGCTTGCCAAAACCTCGTTGTATGGCTCCTGCCGTATTGCGCCGCTGCCGCCTTTTACAAGAAGCCGTTTGCCGTCGGCGATAATCCATTTCTTCTTTAGCCAACCGTCTGAAGTGTTATCTGGGGACATCAGGTTAAAATCGCCTTTGTTCGGAGCTTCGCCAAAAAGGATATTGCCCACGTCATCTGAAAAAGGGTGGTCGAAAAAGTTTATATCTTCCCATAGTAAACCGGAACCTACAGGGCAAATCCAATATTGGTCGGACAAACTGAGGCCGTAGCATTTGGAAAGCAGCATTTGAGGCGATGACATTAGCAGCGTTTCCAAAGCCTCGCGCAGCCCGGACCGGCTTGCTGGGATTGAGCGCCCTGTCCACCATGCGTTGAGAGCTTGGCGATCTGCAGTATTGCCGGAATGGCGTACGCCAATAGGTAGCCGCTCAAGGGCGTAAAGTTCGCCCAATCCTACGATTGCCCCCGTAGCCTCATCAAGTTCTATTTGCAAAACAGGAATTGTTTTGTGTGTCAAAGCATATCTCATACCAATTTCTCCTCGCTTCAAGTATTATACATGAATAAAGTGTTTGCTTCAACAAATTTCAGAAATCGCGCTAAGGTCAGAAATATTGGAGTCACTCGTTTCACAGGCGATTTTTGTACGCTCTATCGCGTCATTGAATCTTCGCCATTGGGCAAGGCTGTATGTCTGGCAAGCGGATTCATTGGGGATTGTTCGCGGTGATGGCAGTGGAGCTGCTGAACACACCGATGACTGACAAAAACAACTTGCCAAAAATATCCGCTTTCACTGAGAACACCGACCGCTTTTGCATTACCCCTTTCGGGGAAATAGGGCTGCGCAACTGGTTCAACACTGTCAAAGCAAAAGTTTAATATTAGTTTCAAACCCCTTTCGGGGAAATAGGGCTGCGCAACCCTAGGCGTTTCAAACCCGCATGGTTACTGGGTTTGAAGGGGGTAAATTCCCCGAGATCTGTTTTGGTTAACATAATGCGGAAAAATATAGTGGCAATTTTCTAATAACTAGCTCTGGCAAACTCCTTTCGGATGCAGCAAAGCCTTGAAATTGCTGCGTTTTTTTGCATATGCGAACCTTGCAGCTTGCCATTCCCCGAGATGGCCTTTTTGGGGGCAAAAAATCTCGGGGAATCGGATAGCCTTTGTTAACAATATAGCAAAGCGCATGCCAAAAATCAAGAGGTTTTCAACAAAAAACCCCAAAGCTCGGTGCTTTTTGTGCGATTTGCATACCGACGGATTATCACGTCGGTTTTGATAACCTTGCTTCCTGCATATTCATTTGCAACTGTGCCATAAAATATGGCAAAGCCCTCAAGAATGTGGTACAATGCAAGTGTTACAATATAACAATTATACCAAAATTCAGAAGAGTCGCCACATGCGCTTTATTTATCAGAAAAAACTTGCGCTGAACTGTACGGTTGTGAACATATAGGCGCATTTGCAGGGTGGGGTACATATAATGCAAAGAAATTCTAAAAAGCTTATGCGAAGTATAATTGTCGTGTTTGTTGTCATGACCTTGCTTCCTGTATATTCATTTGCAGCGGTGCCGCTTGGGCAGGTTGCCATCACCTATGAGCCATCCGAAGAAGAAATAACGCAGAAGCTCTCTGAAATGGAAAACGGAGAACTCGTTTTTGAAATGCCTGAGAGAGCAAAATACGCACATGTGACGGAATTGAAAATCAATCTCGCGTCAATCATTACAGATACCAAGTTGCGTTACCTTATATTCAGCGATCCTTGCTCCAATTACAATAACGGATGCATGAAAGCGAAAATCCCCGCAAATGTCCTTTACGAGATAAGCAAGCAGCACGAAGAGATATATATTGAACTGCGCTCTTTCGACACATTTTTTGAATTTCGCATATACTGCATAGCAGGAAACGCTTATCAGACAATTCCGATTGCGCTAGGTTGGCAATACCCAATTACTTTGTCAATCGCTTATGACAAGGATATTTTTGCGGCAGGCAAACGCCCCGTTGTATATAAAGAAAACTCTGAAACCGGCTATTTGCAGGAATATGTTTGTCCCCGCGTTTGGCTTGATGATGAATATGTGAATGTGAAGATATTCAACAACGCCGGTGTTAAAATTAAATATGTTGACATTGAGAGTTTTGAAGATACGAAGCACATCGATGAGCAGGCGCAGGCCATCTTGAACGAATTGCGCTTGAGAGGGATTGTCAGCGGTACATCTGCAAACAACTTTTCGCCAGACAGAATGATAACAAAGGCTGAGTTCATCACAATGATTATGAAACTGCCCGGTTGGTATGACCCCGATTCACCCGCACAGTTCATGCCGATGACATATATTCCCCGTTACAATGACATATCCGATGTCCCGGTTTGGGCAGGGCAGTATATCTGGCAAGCAGATTCTTTGGGGATTGTTCGCGGTGATGGTAGTGGAGCGGCTGAACAGAGCAAAGGCAACCTTAATCCTAACAAAGCCATTACAAGGGAAGAAATGTATGCGATTGCGTATAGAGTTTTGAGTAGCGGCAATATGTTTCTTCATCAGCGATACACACCGATACCTGACAAGGACGGAATGTTGATTATCGAAGACTCAACGCCGCCCTATGGCTTTAATTTCGAGGATGCCCGCGAAGTATCCCTTTGGGCTTCTGCCGAGATCAGTAATCTCTATAATTACACGCGCGGACTATTTCCTTTTTCAGAACTGTTTGAACCCAATTCATTTCCAAGCCGCCTTGAGGCTGCGGAGTTCATATGGCTTATTTTGCAATATGACGCGAGGTGAGCGTCTAAATCCTCATATGCGGGATCAGCTATATGTATGGCATTTTCCGTCATATACGCGATGTTGTAAATAACGCGCTAAGGGATGAAAGTTTTCTAAATAAGCGCAATGAGGCAATAGTCAAATGCTATAACGTTTCAAAGCCAACAGTTTGCGAACGCAACGCGGCACACTATAAAATTTTCGCATAAACAATGTACGCCTAACACTGGCAAGGCTCGCATGCAAGTGTCCTGTATGGTCGCTGATGAAAGATTGATCTGATAAGCCAAGCAATAAATTTGCCGCCAGAAATGGCGGCATTTGTCGTGTTGGGGAAACAAGGGGTTCTCAGATTTTATAGTATTCAGCAGCCTCGTTGAATTTGAGACTGGTTGCTTTCGCTATGTCCTCAATGGACATCCCCAGCTCCTTCAATCTTGGTATGATTGCCTTGAATGCTTCCTTGCGCCCTTCCTCGCGGCCTTCCTCTTTCCATACTGCTATGGCGTCTTCCATATTAAATTCTGTCATCAGCATGTTTATCACCTCCGATGCGTGGTTCGTCAAAAATGGCTGCAATATGTCGTGCTCCTTGCAATACCTGATAGCTTCGGTTATCGCATCTGCGAGTTCCAGCCCTTTCTCTGTGCCCTCGCGTACTTTGCCTATGAATATTACGTACCCGCACAGCGTCTCGCTTCTGTTGATTATGCCCTCGTTGTGTCCCGAGTTGATGTTGAGTACGCGCACAGTCAAATCGAGGTTGCCGTACTTTTCGGGATGCCCGGGTGCATCCATGAACGCATCCGACAGCCGCAGCACTTTTTCGCTGGGGAACTCGCTTTTGCCGTTGTACAGCACGATGAACTCAGGCATTGGGATTTTCATAAGCTTCTCTTGGTACGACGCCCTTTTGTCGGTAATCTTTTCGTACACCCCTCGCGACGTAGAGCAGCAGCCGCAGCGGCACGTTTTCACTAATACTGGACTGGTGCTCGATCAGGACGACCAGCTTGCCGTCCACCGTGAACGAAACGTCGTTCATCAGGTTCATGAAGAGGACGTCCTCGAGCGTGTTTATTTCTATTTCTGTGCCTTCGCCGTAATCGCCTCCCGAAAGGGCGCTGTACAGTTCGAGCAGCTTGTCTTCGTCGTCAAAAAGCGTCGTGAAGACAGAGTTTTTGTATTCGCGGTTCGCGCCAATAATGTGCTCATTTTCTGTGCAGTTGTTGCCAACATTGTAAACCAAAATGACATGCTTAGCAAGGCATTTCCGAATTGTATCGGGATTCAAGCCAACTCACTGATGGCTTTCAAGCGTGGGTGTACCACGCCCCCCGGTTGAATTGCCTGTTTCAAGCCAATTTACTGATAGCTTTCAAGCCCTGCCCTTGACAATTGTTTCAAACCCCTTTCGGTGAAA
>Ga0082212_10004935_pt1 | contig 18386 bp, 16 predicted proteins | sample TergutNt197P3_FD_71548 | JGI IMG/M metagenome (GOLD analysis project Ga0082212, IMG submission 71548) | Neocapritermes taracua P3 segment gut microbial communities from Petit-Saut dam, French Guiana - Nt197 P3 | ecosystem: Host-associated > Arthropoda: Insects > Digestive system > Gut ...
TTGCCCGGCTCAAACGGCGCTTTCACGATTCTGAATCGCCACGCGCCAATCATATCCGCATTGGAAAAAGGGATAATGATTTACCGCGTCAATGGAAAAGATGAGAAAGTGATTGTTAGCGAAGGGTTCATTGAAGCGAAAAAAAATACTGTTTCCGTTTGTATTGAATAACAAATGTTGTCACATAAAAATAAATATATCTTATATTTGGTACTGATAAACGGGTTATTGGCCATTCTCCTGTTCGGGTATGGAAAAGTTATCTTTGAAAATATACATCCTGTGCTTGGAATAGCGGCGGCGATGACAATGTTTTTTCTATTCGAGATATTTGTCATGTTTATAATAGAAAAGAAAAGTAAAATTTTAACTTCCCGTAAATTGGTCAATCTTTTTTTCGGGCTCAAAGCAGGTAAAATAGTTTTATCACTTGTATTCATGGCAGTTTATGCGTTCACTGTAAAAATAGAATTCAAACCTTTCCTGGGAGCCTTTATTGTATTGTATTTTATTTTCTTATTGTTTGATACTTTTTATTTATTGGGCAGGGAAAAAGGTTTTAAAAAGAAACAAGTAAAGAATGAGTTATAAATTATGAATTACCTATTACGAAATACTATCCTTATCATTTTCCTGTTCGCCGGAATGTTAACCTATGCAGAGGATATTAATGGAATTCACCATTCGGAAAAAGAGGATACGGAATTGAATGTTACCGAACTAATTTTGGATCATGTGGCGGATGGTTACGACTGGCATATCACCACTTTCGGGCATACCCATGTATCGATTCCTTTACCTGTTATAGTGAAAGGGAAAAACAGCGGATGGCATCTCTTTTCTTCCGCCCGTTTCGAACACGGACACGCAACCTACCAAGGATTTTACCTGTCACAGGAGGGAGATTACAGGGGGAAGATTGTAGAAAAAGACGCTTCGGGAAATGAAATACGTCCCTTAGACATCTCTCTGACCAAAAATGCCTGTTCACTATTATTAACGGGCGCACTTTTGATTTTTCTGATAATGTCTTGTGCCAGTTGGTACAAGAAACGGCAAGAAAAACCGGAAGAAGCATCCCCCGGAGGATTTATCGCATTGATAGAAATGTTGATAATGACCATTGTCAACGACGTAATAAAGCCTTGTATCGGCAAAAACTATAAACGTTATGTTCCTTACCTTCTGACCGCTTTCTTTTTTATCTTTACCAATAATTTAATAGGGATTATCCCTGTTTTCCCCGGAGGCGCTAATGTCACAGGGAATATTGCCGTGACTTGCGTTTTGGCTCTTTTTACATTCGTTATCATTAATATATTCGGAACAAAAGAATATTGGAAAGAAATTTTTTGGCCAGATGTTCCCCTATTTTTGAAAGCGATTCCTATTATGCCTGTTATTGAGGTGATAGGTATGTTTACCAAACCTTTTGCGTTGATGATTCGTCTATTCGCGAATATTTTAGCGGGACACGCCATTGTATTGGGCTTAACCTGCATGATATTTTTGACAGTAAGTCTGGGGGCGGCTATGAATGCGGGATTGAGTGTTTTGTCGATAATAATGGCTGTATTCATTAATTTTATCGAACTATTGGTGGCATTTATTCAAGCATACGTGTTCACTATGCTTTCGGCGGTGTTTATCGGTTTATCGCAGGTAGAGCCGCACCATGTAAAAAATTAAAAATTAAAAATTAAGAGTTAAGAGTTGAGAATTTGAACTTAATAAATATAAATTTAAAAATTAAAAGATTATGTTATTGTCAATTTTATTGCAAGCAGCCGCAGCAGGCTCAGGATTAGCACAGGGATTAGGCGCAGGAGCGACTGTAATTGGAGCAGCATGGGGGATCGGTAGAATCGGACAAGCTGCAATGGAAGGTATTGCACGCCAACCGGAAGCAGCTGGTGATATTCGTATGAATATGATTATTTCAGCCGCTCTGATAGAAGGTGTCGCTTTGTTTTCCGTAGTTGTTTGTGGATTCCTTATTAAGTAAGTTATGTCGTTGATAAAGCCCGAATTCGGTCTTTTATTTTGGATGCTGGTCTCTTTCGGGATCGTATTCTTTATTCTTGCCAAATTTGGCTTTCCCATCATCGTGAAAATGGTTGATGAACGGAAAGCATTTATCGATAAGTCGTTGGATGCAGCTAAGGCTGCCAACGAACGTTTGGCGGGGATTCAGGAAGAAAGCGAACGGATTTTGAAACAAACCCGAAACGAAGAAATTCGTATTCTGAAAGAAGCGCAGGAAGCACGAAGTAAAATCATCGGAGAAGCAAAAGAACAAGCATCGGTTGAAGCCGGAAAACTCATTACGGAAGCAAAAAAAGCCATTCTAAAAGAAAAAGAGATGGCTATCCGTGATATTCGCAACCAGATTGCTGATTTATCGATTAACATAGCTGAAAAAGTCCTTCGCAGGAATCTGGAAAATCCGCCCGCTCAACACGAATTAGTACAGAAACTGATAGAAGAAGCTCAGAAAAATTAAACGAATGAATGCAGGAATTATTTCGAACCGCTACGCCAAGGCTATTTATCAATATGCATCGGAGCGTAAGGAAGAAGAACGGTTGCGGGAAGAATTGAAAATCTTATCGGAACAGTTTCTTGCTGTTCCGATATTATTGAAAGTTTTAGACGACCCGACCGTTTCACCGGATGTAAAGATTGATGTATTAACCGTTGCGGCGGGAAAAGAAATCAGTGATACTTGCAGGCAGGTGATTCGTTTGATTGTTAATAACGGACGGGCGCACTATACGTCTTCTATTGCGTTGATGTACGATAAAGTGTATAAGAAAGCGAAAGACAGTGTGACCCTGAAATTAATTACGACAGAACCGCCAAGTGATGAAATGAAAAATAAACTTGTAGATTTGGTCAAGAAAAACAAGGAGCAAGTGGATTTCGTTGCCCAAACGGACGAAGACATTATCGGCGGATTTATTCTCGAAATTGAAGATATCCGTTTGGATGCCAGCATTAGAAATCAATTGAATCAATTACGGTTGGAATTAATTCATCCCTAATAATTAAAAAATAAAAAATTTATGCCTGATATAAAAGCAAGTGAAGTTTCGGAAGTACTGAAAATGCAATTGGAAGACATCGATACCCGTGTGAAATTCGAAGAGGTGGGTGTTGTGCTTCAGGTTAGCGACGGAGTAGTCCGTATTTTCGGTTTGAGTAAAGCCGAATCGGGAGAACTCCTCCAGTTTGAAAACGGAGAAATGGCCGTAGTGATGAATCTCGAAGAAGACAATGTCGGAGCCGTCTTGTTGGGACATACCGATCAAGTCAAAGAAGGCGATACCGTCAAACGAACGCGGCGCATTGCCTCTATTCTCACCGGAGAAGGTCTTTTGGGTCGTGTGATTAATCCGCTCGGACAGCCCATCGACGGAAAGGGACCTATCGACGGCGATTTGTTGGAGATGCCTTTGGAACGTAAAGCGCCGGGGGTTATTTACCGCCAACCGGTGAACGAACCCCTGCAAACCGGGATTATTGCCATTGACGCCATGATTCCTATCGGTCGCGGACAGCGCGAATTGATTATCGGCGACCGCCAGACGGGTAAAACAGCCATCGGTATTGATACAATCATCAATCAACGGAGTAATTATTTGGCGGGGAAACCGGTCTATTGTATTTACGTAGCTATCGGACAGAAAGGCTCGACGATTGCAAATATCGTCAACACCTTAAAAGAAAAAGGAGCGCTCGAATATACCATTATTATCGCTGCCTCAGCGTCCGATCCGGCTGCATTGCGTTTCTACGCACCTTATGCCGGAGCAGCTGTCGGTGAATTTTTCCGCGATACTGGACGGGCAGCTTTGGTTATATACGATGACCTTTCCAAGCAAGCGGTTTCTTACAGGGAAGTATCGCTCATCCTTCGCCGTCCTTCCGGACGGGAAGCCTATCCGGGCGATATCTTCTACCTGCACTCCCGTTTGCTGGAGCGTGCCGCTAAAATTATCGATAACGACAAAGTAGCTGCGCAAATGAACGATGTGCCTGAGAATCTGAGACCTTTCATAAAAGGAGGAGGTTCTCTGACGGCTTTGCCGATCATCGAAACCCAAGCCGGTGACGTTTCCGCTTATATCCCAACCAATGTTATATCAATTACCGATGGACAGATTTTCCTCGAAACCGCATTGTTTAACGCCGGTATTCGTCCGGCCATCAACGTCGGTATATCGGTATCGCGTGTTGGAGGAAACGCCCAAATCAAAGCAATGAAGAAAATTGCCGGTACCTTGAAGACCGATCAGGCTCAATACCGCGAATTGGAAGCATTTACTAAATTCGGCAGCGATTTGGACGCCGTCACCCGGATGACTTTGGATAAAGGCAGGAAAAATGCGGCATTATTAATTCAGCCGCAATACCGTCCTTTGGCTGTGGAATATGAAATAGCGCTTATTTACTTGGGAACAAAAGGCTTGTTGTATGACATCCCTGTGGAGAAAGTGAATGAGTTTTCGACGGAATTTCTTGATAGATTGGAACTGAAATACCGTAGCGAAGTATTGGATGTACTTCAGAAAGGTGTTCTCAATGACGAGGTTGAAAAACTACTTACCCAAACGGCTACGGAATTGGTTGAGGAATATAAAAAAAGGTAAAATAAAAACATAAGAAAGAAAGATGTCTTCACTGAAAGAAATAAAAGGACGTATTGCTTCGGTAAAATCGACGAAGAAAATTACTTCGGCAATGAAAATGGTTGCCTCCGCAAAACTTCGCAAAGCGCAGTCTCAAGTGGAGCAATTTTTACCTTATGAGCGCCGGTTAACTAATATTTTAAATGATTTTCTATCCGGATACAGTGAAGAAGATTTTTCATCCGTTTTCTCGGAAATCAGGGAAATAAAACGGGTAGCGATTGTTGTCCTCTCTTCCAACTCCAGTTTGTGCGGCGCTTTTAATTCCAATATCATACGTATTCTGAACGACAGGATACAGAAGTACCGGAATCAGGATTGTGAAATAGAGATTTATCCGGTAGGAAAAAAAGTGGAAACAGCCGTCCGGAAACTGACTACTCCGGTCGATATCAAAGGAAGCTATATTTCGTTGATGGATAAACCCAACTTTGAAGGCGTAAAAGCAATTGCCGATTCTCTGATGAACGACTTTCTTGAAAAGAAAATAGATTATGTCGATTTGATTTACAACCACTTCAAGACCGCCGGCGTTCAAGTTCCTACGGAAGAACCTTTCCTGCCGGTCGATTTATCGAAAAGGAAGCAAACCAATACGATTCCAACAGATTATCTCATCGAACCCGATAGAAAAACCCTGTTGGAATCATTGATTCCCCGTTCGTTGCGCAGCAAGATTTTTGCCATTCTATTGGATTCTGCGGCTGCCGAACACGCGGCAAGGGTTGTTGCCATGCAAATCGCCTCAGACAACGCCGATGACATCTTGGATGGATTAGCCATTCAATACAACAAGCAGCGTCAACAGGCAATCACCAGTGAATTGCTTGATATTATCGGCGGGTCGGAAGCCTTGAAATAAGACTGTAAGACAGAAGATTATAAGAAGATAGACGGAGATTTAGAATCTATTGTCTATCTTCTTTTCGTTTTTTATCATCAGTCTTTTTAAACCTTTTTTATTTTTATAAATCAAAGTAAATGATAAATTATTTGTGTTATTTTAAAATTTATGTGAATATGAGAAAGATTTTGTTTTTATTTGTTAGTTTGTTGGTTGTTTCAGTAACTGTTTCTGCTCAGCAGGGACAAAGAGGTCAACGTATGACTCCGGAGGAAAGCGCAAAGCAGTATACCGAGTTGATGACTTCGGAATTTAAATTGACTGCTCAACAAGTAACTTCGGTTACCTCTGTTAATTTGGAAATCGCGAAAGAACAATCCAAATTGATGGAGAATGCCAATGGTGATTTTTCTTCTTTGCGGGAATCCCGTCAAAAATTGGAAGAAAAACGTGCAGCGTCTTTAGAGAAAATTCTGACAAAAGATCAGATGGACTCCTATAAGAAATGGGCTGCTGAACGCCAACAGAGAGGTCCCGGTGGACAAGGTGGTGGTCAAGGTGGTGGTCAACGCCAACGCAACAATTAAAAAGAGGTTCTATTTATTGAGAATTTCATTATTCAAAAAAAGCGCAAAGAATCATAAAAAATTCTTTGCGCTTCTTTTTGTATAATAAACAAATGAAGATTTTTCAATCTTTTTCACTTCCTCCTAAAAGAATAGAACCGGATTATCTTATCACCGTCGCGGGTGTAATTTGGAAATTCTTCCAATAGGGTGAAATCGTAGAAAGTATCATATTTTCGCATCACTTTCTCGAAACTATTGATGCCTGTCAGGAAATATCCTTCGATAGGCATTTCTTTTTCAAAATTCCGGAATGAGTTGTACATATAAAAATTTAGGCCGTACATATTACTGTACTCTAATAAATTATTCATCACAAATATATTATCGTTGACTTTCGGATAACGGCTTATGATGTTTTCGGCAACCGGTCGAAGCGTGATTGCATTTTTGTAAGCCGGAATAATCACACAGTCCATTAATACGAAAAAACTCATATAAACCCCGAAGGTAGCATATAGGGTTTTTAAATAAAGCTTTTTGCGAAAAGAACTGAAGAGAAAGAAAATTGAAAAGAGCAGGAGAATCAATAGAACTTCGGAGCCAAGTTGTGAGACATGGATTGATTGCCATATTGCAGAAAATTGAATCAGCCAATCAGTATCATTTACCATATTGGACATAAGACTTACAGGGTCGATCCATCGGGTAGTTATGGTTAATAATATTACCATACCTAAAATACAAGCGGCGGTTCCGACAAAAACAGCAAAAATACGGATGATTTTTGGTTTGTATTCAGTCAGATATAAAACATATTGAGCAATAAAAATAGAGATAAACGGATATGCAGGCATCAAATATACGCTTCGTTTGCTTGCCGGTATGGAGTAGAACAAGAAAATAACGACAGCGGCTATCGTCGAAAAAATGTTGATTTTGTCTGTTTGAATAAATTTGTTCCACAAGGGTTTGAATCCGGGAAATTTTTTATACGATAAACCGAAAAGGGAAATTACAAGTAAAAGCGTCCATGGAATAAATCCGCCGGCTAATGAAGCCCAGTTGTACCACCAAGCTTTACTATGCCCCAAATCATAAAGAATATTCAGATTGCTTATCTTCCAAAAGCGACCGAAGTTTTCCGCTAAAACCAAATTCGTAAATTCTTTTCCGCCTTTTTGAAAAGCAAAGAAATACCAAATAAGCGGCAAAATCAATGCCGGTAGCGCCAACATGATTAGTTTGCGGGTTATTGTCCATACATTGTATTTCAAAAACAGGAGATAAACGCCGAAAACAAGTAGAGGCAACACAATTCCCACCGGTCCTTTGGTTAAGACGGCTAAACTCATAACCAGAGGGATTAGCCATGGAAATCCTTTCAGCTTTTTATCTTCTTCCCATCGGAATAATAAAACCAATGCCAAGACAATTAAAAAAGTAAGTAACATGTCCACTCTTGCGGTCATGGCGGCGCGATGGGTTTCAAAAGCCGTAAGCAAAATCAATGCCGCAAGGAAAGACTCCTGCATTCGCAGGTTTTTACCGAAAAATATAAAAGTGCAAACAATCAAACCCATGAAAGCCAAAGCCGAAGGAAGGCGGGCGGAAAAAGGAGTCACTTTCCCTTCCGGCAGCGAAAATATTGCCGTCAACCAGTGCATCAAAGGCGGCTTATAAGCAATTTCATCGGCATAGACATCCGGTAGAATCCATTGGTTTTTTTCAACCATAGACACCGCAACCGAAGCCTCACGCGGCTCGCCTTTCGTGTGAAAATCACCGCGGCCTATCCAAAGAAAAACGCTCAGTACAGCGATTGTAATCAACAACAACGTAGGCTTTTCAAGATAGAAATATTGCACGGAAGGATGTCTCATCTTCTTTTTTTATAAATATGACTGCAAATATAATTGAAAATTCAATGTAATTACCTAACTTTACCGGTGATTTTTAAATAATATTACAATGTTTTCAGGAATAGTGGAAGAAGCAGCTACGGTTGTCGGTTGCAGAACAGAGCAGGGAAATTTGCATTTAACTTTGAAGTGCTCCTTTGTCAATGAATTAAAGGTGGATCAAAGCGTATCGCATAATGGCGTTTGTTTGACGGTAGTCGGTCTGAAAGATGATACTTACACGGTCACGGCGATCAGGGAAACCTTGGAACGTTCCAATCTGGGTTTACTGAGAGTAGGGGACAAAGTGAATTTGGAAAGAAGTTTACTGATGAACGGCCGCCTCGACGGGCATATTGTGCAGGGACATGTTGATCAAACGGCGGTCTGTATCCGGGTGGACGAAGCCGACGGAAGTTGGTATTACACGTTTGAGTATGAATTTGATCAGGCGATGGCAAAGCAGGGCTATATAACGGTAGAAAAGGGTTCTGTATGTGTCAATGGCGTCAGCCTGACGGTCTGTAATTCCAAGGATAATAGTTTTCAGGTCGCCATCATCCCCTATACTTACGAAGTTACTAATTTCCACCAAATTGAACAGGGAACAGTAGTGAATCTTGAATTTGACATTATAGGGAAATACCTCAGTAAACTCAGTATTTATAATTGAGAATCGAGAGAGAAGTAATCAATTTTCTATCATTGCAATAATTCGCGCCGGTGCACCGTCGGCGTTCAAAGTATGTAACGGAAGTGCACATAGCATAAATACATTATCACCAACTTCCTCTAATTTACAAAGATTTTCAAGCAAAACGGTACGGTTGGTTCTTAGTATAGCGCGGTGATTATGTAATTCACCGGCGGCTTGTTCTATTTCATCAACCGTAACCGGATCGAATGAAGGAGCATCAATACCTATACCCTTTAATTCGCTCCGGTTAATCCATTCTATTACCTCATGCGACAATACGGGGAAGTCTCTAAAGTAATCAGGACTTCCCCACAATGCACTGTGTCCGGTTAGGAATAGTATAAAATCCGCTTCGTTCAATATACTACCTTTTTCCTCTAATAGCGACATCGAAATGTTTTCATCCTTTTTAAGTCCTCTACAATCGACTGTCAGCGCTTTGCCAACGAATTGTCCGACAGGATACTCATCAAGTGTAAACCCTTTGGCGTACAGATGTGCAGGAGCATCTATATGCGTACCTGTATGTGAGAAAAAGCGGATAAGTGTTTCCATAAAACCATGTTCATTATGGTTGAAAGTTACACGCAGACTTGGCGCCTCTGTACCCGGATACATGGGCATATTTTCGGCAATAATATGTGTCAAATCAATAATTCTCATTTTCTGTATATAATTATGATACAAACATAGTAGAAATTTCCAAAACATAGTGTCGCTTATCCGATAAAATCGTAAATTTGTCCAAATTAATAAATCTAAAAACCTTCGTAGTATGATGAAAACTTTATTGACCGGTATTTGCACGGGAGCGGCAGCGTTGGGATTGCAGGCTCAGGCGCAACAACCAACGAACTTTGTTGTCATTTTCTTGGATGATATGGGTTACGGCGACCTCACCGTTACCGGAGCTTCCGGATACCATACTCCCCATATCGACCGCTTGTGTAGCGAAGGCATGCGTTTCACCAATTTCTATGCGGCGCAAGCCGTCAGCAGCGCTTCGCGTGCCGGTTTGCTGACAGGATGTTATCCCAACCGCATCGGTTTTTCGGGCGCATTAGACCATTCGGCTAAAATTGGAATTTCGCAAAGCGAAGAAACTATTGCAGAAGTATTGAAAAGGAAGGATTACTCCTGCGGCACTTTCGGAAAATGGCATTTGGGACATCATCCGCAATTCCTGCCCACAAATCATGGGTTCGACGAATACTTGGGCTTGCCTTATTCGAACGACATGTGGCCATTTCATCCTCAAGCCGGATCGTATTATCCCGACCTTCCGCTTATTGAAAACGACCGAGTGTTGAATCCCAAGGTTACCCCGGATGACCAGATGCAGTTGACTACCTTATATACCGAACGGGCGGTTCGCTTTATTGAAAAGAACAAAGACAAACCGTTTTTCTTATACTTGGCTCATACCATGCCGCACGTACCGCTATACGTAAGCGATAAGTTCAAAGGAAAAAGTGAACAGGGAATGTATGGCGATGTGATGATGGAGATTGATTGGAGTGTGGGAGAAATCTTAAAAACATTGGAGTCACTCGGTTTGGACGAAAACACGTTGATTGTATTCACTTCCGACAACGGACCATGGATTAACTACGGTAATCATGCCGGTTCGACAGGCGGATTACGCGAAGGCAAGGGAACGGCTTTCGAGGGTGGGCAACGGGTTCCCTGCATCATGCGCTGGTCTGGAAAAATTCCTGCCGGCGCCATCTGTAATCAATTGGCTTCGACCATCGACCTGCTGCCGACATTTGCACACATCAGTGGGGCTCCGCTTCCGAATCTCCGTATCGATGGCGTGAATATTATTTCGCTGATGACTGATGCCGAAGCCCTTTCTTCACCGAGAAAGTATTTTTTGTATTATTATCGCCAGAACGACCTTGATGCTATTCGTAACGACCGGTTCAAATTAGTGTTCCCGCACGTGGGACGTACTTACGAAGGTTTCCTCCCGGGCAAAGACGGTTTACCCGGACCGGTCAACGAGCGTCGCGCTTTTGAAATGGCTTTGTACGACATGCGTCGCGACCCCGGCGAACGCTACGACGTGAAAGAACTGTATCCCGAAGTCGTTGCCGACTTATCGAAAATTGCGGATGATGCCCGTAAAGACCTTGGCGATAATCTGACCGGAGAAGCAGGAACGGGACGCAGACCCATCGGCAGGTTGGTTGAGTGATTCTGTCCAAAGAAAGCGTGTGATAAACAGGCACGGAGCACTGCTGTGTTTATAGCTTTAAGTGTGCGACAGCGCAAGGGGAGGGGAAGCAGGGTGCTGAAAGCGGCAAAGCGGATTCTTCAGTCGCTACGCTCCTTACCAATGACGAGAACTATAAAAAACCTCATTTCAACCTAATTCATTTAACAAACAACCACAGTAGCACAATGGTCATACATAGATGTCATTAACCTAATTTTGTTAAATGAATTAGGTGAAAATGAGGTTAATTAATTATACTCCTGCCAACTCTTTATCTGAATATCACCTTTTTTCATAGAACAGAAGGCATCGATAAAAGCGCTTGCTAAACGGGCGTTTGTTATTAAGGGAATATTGTGGTCGATGGCTCCGCGGCGAATCTTATAACCGTTGGTTAGTTCGCGGCGGGTATTATTCTTCGGGATATTGATGATTAAATCGAAATGGTGTTTCGAAATCATATTCATGATGTTATGCTCCGTTTCTTCGTCGGGCCAACCTACAACTTCCGCCTTTACGTCATGTTCTTCCAGAAACTCTTTGGTACCTGAAGTTGCATAGATATTGAAATTATTTTCTTGTAACATTTTGCAGGCATCCAACAAATCAACTTTTGATTTGGTATCTCCGGAAGAAACCATGATGTTTTTTTCGGGGATATTATATCCCACAGCAATCATAGACGTCAGCAAGGCTTCGCTGAAATCGTCGCCGATACAGCCTACTTCACCGGTCGAAGACATATCTACGCCAAGCACCGGATCGGCATTGTGCAAGCGGGCGAATGAGAATTGAGAGGCTTTCACCCCGATGCGGTCGATGTCGAATGCCGATTTATCGGGCTGTTCGTAGGGTGCATCCAATATGATTCGGGTTGCTGTTTCAATAAAATTGCGTTTCAGCACTTTTGAAACAAACGGAAAACTTCGGGAGGCGCGTAAATTACATTCAATCACTTTCACTTCATTGTTTTTCGCTAAGAATTGTATATTAAACGGCCCGCTGATGTTCAACTCTTTGGCGATTTGACGACCGATTTTCTTGATTCTTCGCGCAGTCTCGAAATAAATCTTTTGCGCCGGAAAAACCAAAGTGGCATCCCCCGAATGAACGCCCGCAAACTCGATATGCTCCGATATGGCATATTCCACCATTTCCCCATTTTTTGCAACTGCATCGAGTTCTATTTCTTTCGTATTTTGCAGGAATTGCGAAACCACCACCGGATATTCCTTTGAAACATTAGCAGCAAGTTTAAGAAAAGTTTCCAAATCTTCGGCGCCGTAACAGACATTCATGGCAGCGCCCGACAGCACATACGAAGGACGAACCAGCACAGGATAACCCACTTTTTCGACAAACTCATGAATCTCTTTCATACTCGACAGCTCTTTCCAAGCCGGCTGATCGATATTGAGTTGATCTAACATGCTCGAAAACTTATGACGGTTTTCCGCCCTGTCGATAGAAACCGGCGATGTACCCAAAATGGGGACATCCTGACGGTGCAGGCGCAGGGCTAAATTGTTCGGAATTTGTCCGCCCATGGATACAATCACGCCCTTGGGCATTTCCAAATCCAATACATCGAGTATGCGTTCAAAAGATAATTCATCGAAATACAAGCGGTCGCACATATCGTAGTCCGTTGAAACCGTTTCGGGATTATAATTAATCATAATCGACTTGTATCCCAAATTACGAGCCGTTTGTGTAGCATTGACCGAGCACCAGTCGAATTCGACCGAACTCCCGATACGGTAAGCCCCTGAACCCAACACAATGACCGATTTTTCATCTTTGGAAAACGCAATGTCGTGTTCCGAACTGCCGTAAGTCATGTATAAATAATTGGTCAGTTCGGGATTCTCCGAAGCGATGGTATTGATGCGTTTTACGAAAGGCAGGATATTTGCTTTTTTCCTTGCAGCGCGTACGAGAAGCGACTCTTTCTCCAAGTTACCCTCGGCTTTCTCAACGAACCGGGCAATTTGGAAATCGGAAAATCCGAGTCGTTTGGCTTCTTTCAGTACATCCGCCGGAAGCGTTTCAACCGTATTATATTCCGAAAGAACAAGCGAATAGTCATATATATTCTTTAATTTACTTAGAAACCATGGGTCGATTTTGGTCAGGTCTTGAATCGTTTCAACTGAATAACCTTCTTCAAAAGCCTTAGCAATAGCAAAAATGCGTAAATCGGTCGGATTTGCCAATTCTTCATCTAAATTCTGAAATTCCAATGCATGGTTTCCGACAAAACCGTGCATTCCCTGTCCAATCATCCGCAGCCCTTTCTGAATGATTTCCTCAAACGATTTTCCAATAGACATGATTTCACCCACCGATTTCATTCCCGTACCAATTTGGCGGGATACGCCGACGAACTTGGATAAATCCCAGCGCGGGATTTTCACTATCATATAATCAACAGATGGAGCGGCGTAAGCGGAGTTAGGCGTGTTCATTTCACCGATTTGATCCAAGGTATATCCCAATGCCAATTTTGCTGCGACGAAAGCCAAGGGATAACCGCTTGCTTTGGAAGCCAAAGCTGACGAGCGGCTCAGACGGGCATTGATTTCAATCACCCGGTAGTCATTGGTTAAGGCATTGAACGCATACTGGATGTTACATTCTCCCACGATACCGATATGACGTACAATCTTTTTTGCCAAATCTTCCAACAGGGTGATTTGGTCTTTGGAAAGCGTGCAAATCGGCGCTACCACAATGCTTTCTCCGGTGTGTACGCCCAGGGGATCGACATTCTCCATAGGCACTACGGCAAAGCAGTGGTCGTTTTTATCGCGTATGACTTCAAATTCGATTTCTTTCCATCCTTTCAAGGATTCTTCCACTAAGATTTGTTTCGAATAGGCAAAAGAACTTTCGCATAATAATTTAAACTCATCCAAGTCCTTTGTAATTCCGCTTCCTAAACCTCCCAGTGCATAAGCCGAGCGCACCATGATTGGGAATCCGATTCGATTGGCTGCAGCAATGGCGTCTTCCATGGTTTCGACAGCTTGGCTAACCGGCGTTTTTACATCTATTTCATCTAACTTTTTCACAAATAATTCACGGTCTTCCGTCGCCATGATTGCTTCGACCGAAGTTCCCAGTACTTCCACGCCGTATTTCTTCAAGGTGCCGTTCAAGTACATTTCCGTACCGCAATTCAAGGCTGTTTGCCCGCCGAAAGCCAGTAAAATACCGTCGGGCTGTTCTTTTTTAATGATTTCTTCAACAAAATAAGGCGTAATCGGTAAAAAATAAACTTTATCCGCAATTCCTTCCGACGTTTGGATAGTGGCGATATTGGGATTAACCAACACCGTTGAAATGCCTTCCTCTTTCAGCGCTTTCAATGCCTGCGAGCCCGAATAGTCAAATTCTCCCGCTTGTCCGATTTTCAGCGCACCCGAACCGAGGACGATTACTTTTTTAATTTTGTTGTTTACCGACATGATATTTTTTATAATAATAAATTTAATTTCAATCTGTCATTGCGGGCTCGACCTGCAATCTCCTGATAATTTCAGGGAACCCCGCATCAAGTGCGGAATGACAAGCATTCGATAAAAAAAATGCGTTAGCTTTCGACTAACGCACCTTAATTTAACCAATGATGAATGAAGTCCATATATCCGGCTTCATACATATATACTCTGTGATTATCCATTCCTGTAATGATACTTTCTTTCAAAATCCATGCAAAGGTAGGTTTTTTTTTTGATTATGAATTATGAATTGTGAATTAAATATTAATTTTGCCGATCGAAAGTTAGTTCCGGGCTACATTATTTACTTATAACCCGTGACTTGTAACTCGTAACCCGTAACTCATTACAAAAATGAACGGCTCGGAAAAACTGTATCAACTGCTTGAACATTTAAATATTCCATTCGAATATATAGAACATCCGGAGGCGCCGACCATTGAAATTGCCAAGCAATATTGGGCGGGGCACGATGCGAAACATTGTAAAAACCTGTTTTTCCGCAATCACAAAGGAAACCGGCATTATTTAGTGATTCTCGACTGCGATAGCGACATGGATATTCACAGTATCGAAAAACAATTGCGTCAGGGCAAGCTGAGTTTTGCTTCCGAACAACGTTTGATGAAGTACTTAGGTCTTACACCCGGATCAGTCACTCCTTTCGGTTTGATAAACGACAGCGAACGCCATGTTCATGTCTTCGTGGACAAAAACCTGCAAAACGCGCAGCGGCTAAGTTTTCATCCCTGTATCAACACAGCCTCCCTGATTATTTCAAAATCCGATTTTGTCCGTTTTTTAGATTATACGCAAAACAGTTATGAATGGTTGGAGTTATATTAAACCTCCTCCTTTAAGATAAGGCAGCAATAGCTGAGCCAATCAGGTTGGGATCTCCCATTTCGGGAAGTACCGTAACACTCACGCCGTTTGGCAATAATGTTTTGAGTTCCGTTTCAACCAAATTCTTGTAAACCGGAGTCTTCCAAAATACGCTTCCGTCTGCTGCCAAGCCGATTTTCTTGATTCCTGAATCTTGTTTTACAACTACTTGCGCCAACCCTGCGATAGAAGCAGCTACAAGTTTTGCCGAACGGTCGCAAATCTGTCGGGCAACTTCTACTTTTTCTTTGCAAAAGTCGTTTGGATTTCCGGTAAGTGTATTTGACAAATCTTCGCCATCGAAGTTGTATTTTATTTTTTCATTAGAAAAGACAGTCTTAAATATTTCGCCCAAATAACCGCCTGAAATTGCCTTTTCAAAACGTTGACTGCCTTTGTTGTTTGACATAGCATCAACTAAACCGTCAATAACAGTCAAATAGGGAGGATAGAAGTTTCCGGATTCAAGATTAATCGGAATTGAACCGCTTTCTTTATTATTCAGTTTTTCTATCTTGTCCAAACGCATCAAACTTGCCATATTGGTGCCGGTTCCAACAATCAATCCTATATATGTATCAAATCCTTTTTCACTTAGTCCGTTGAAAAGGCATGCTACTGTATCGTTTAGCACTTTGATATTTGTGAAAGTAGTTTTTATATCCTTATGACTGTTTAGGTAGTTCAATAAATGTAAACCAACAGGTTCATCGATCATATCCGGAATATTGATTCCTTTTGTCCAACGAAGAAGCGTAGCGTCTCCATTCACTTCACAACGCGCGGGATAAGAGAAGCAGTAACCGATCTGTGTAACTGTCTCGTCCAAATATTCCAGTTCACTGATTGTAACCGCCATTTTTTGGAATAAGTCTTCCCGTTTGAATCCGGTTGTTGTTTCTTTGTCTAAAAGTCTTTTTTTCTGACTTCCGATAATAGAAGGTTTCCCGTCTTTAAATTCAACAATCGCCGCTCTGAAATTGGTACCACCCCAATCCAATGCCAACACTTTTCCGTCGTTGATCTCTTCTTTTGGAGAAATATGCGTGGGAATACACAAAATTTCCATTTTTTCTTTTACGAGTCCTTCTTCAATTTTTTCTTGAAGATTGTTGGCAATGTTTTTTAATTCTTCTGTTGTCAGTTCAAAGATATTATTTCTCATGATAATAAAATTAATTTATTGATAAATTTCGGTATAGGTAGTCGTCTCTCTCCGCTCTCCCTCTTGGACTTGAACCAAGGACCCTCTGATTAACAGTCAGATGCTCTAACCGACTGAGCTAAGGAAGAATTTATTTTAATTAAAAATTGAAAAATTAAAAATTAATTTTTAATTTTCAACTATCAATTTTCAATTGTGTTCGCTCTCCCTCTTGGACTTGAACCAAGGACCCTCTGATTAACAGTCAGATGCTCTAACCAACTGAGCTAAGGAAGAATTTATTTCAATTAGGAATTAATAATTAGGATCTACGAATAAACAAAACAACTCTTAACTCTTATTTCCTAACTCTTAACTCTCTCCGCTCTCCCTCTTGGACTTGAACCAAGGACCCTCTGATTAACAGTCAGATGCTCTAACCAACTGAGCTAAGGAAGAATTTACTTCAATTAGGAATTAATAATTAGGAATTAGGAACAAATAAAACAACTCTTAATTTTTAATTTTTAATTATTAATTGAAAAATGCGCTGCAAAAGTAATGGTAATTTTCCAAATATACAATATCTTTGCAGAAAAAATTAAAATAACACAATGAAAATACTTGGAATCGGAAATGCGCTCGTCGATGTTTTGATAAAACTGCCGGACGAAAATCTGTTGAATGAACTGAATATAGCCAAAGGAAGCATGAACTTGATTGACGCCAAAAAACGAAAAACAATTTTTGAACAAATCAAAGGTTTTACGGTAACACAAACAACCGGCGGATCTGTAAGCAACACTACTTTGGCTTTGAAACAGCTGGGCGAACCGGTCGGCTTTATGGGAAAAGCAGGTAACGACATTTACGGCAATTTCTATCTCAAAGAGATGACCGATTTGGGAATAGAACTGCGTTTAATTCGTGAAAATACTTTTTCCGGCACAGCCATTGCATTCATTACCCCCGACGGTGAACGCACATTTTGTACTTATCTGGGCGCTGCTGCCGATATGCGGAAAGAAGATTTGCGTATAGATGTATTCAAGCAATATACACATTTATATGTCGAGGGATATTTGGTTCAAAACCACGAACTGATAGAAACCGCTTTGGCAATGGCGAAATCGCTGCAAATGACTATCATATTGGATTTGGCAAGTTTCAATGTGGTTGCCTCCGATAGAGAATTTATCCAAAGTCTAACTGATCGTTATGTAGATATTCTGTTTGCTAACGAGGAAGAAGTTATGGCTTTGACGAAAAAAACGCCTGAAAAGTCCATTCATGAAATCGCAGAAAAAGTGCCAACAGTCATCATGAAAGGCGGAGCCAAAGGCTCTTGGATAAAACAAAAGGACGAACTTATTCATGTTCCTGTTCACAAAGAAATCAAACCTTTGGATACTACGGCAGCCGGTGATTACTACGCAGCCGGATATTTTTATGGTATGATCAATCAGGCCACTCCCGAAATTTGCGCTAAGTTGGGATCCCTGCTTTCCTATTATATCATTCAAGTGATAGGTACGAAACTGCCGGAAGAAACATGGATAGAGATTCGGGAAAAAGCAAAAGCAATTATGAATTGACAATTGTCATTGAGGGCTTGACCCGCAATCCCCAAATAATTATGAATTATGAAACAGTTACATTATAAGATATATTATTATTTGAAAATAAAACTTGCAGCATTAATGCTATTGGGGATATTTATTTCCTCCAATACACAAGCACAACTTTCCGAGCAGTCGCATTTTGATATTGCGAAATACTTGGATATTTACAATTCCTTATTTAAAGAATTGAATTTATTTTATGTAGATTCCATTGATGTCCCAAAAACCGTTCAGGAAAATATTGCATTTATGTTGAGGCGTTTAGATCCTTATACTGAGTACATTTCGGAAGAAGAAATGTCGCTGTTCGAG
>Ga0082212_10004936_pt1 | contig 18383 bp, 15 predicted proteins | sample TergutNt197P3_FD_71548 | JGI IMG/M metagenome (GOLD analysis project Ga0082212, IMG submission 71548) | Neocapritermes taracua P3 segment gut microbial communities from Petit-Saut dam, French Guiana - Nt197 P3 | ecosystem: Host-associated > Arthropoda: Insects > Digestive system > Gut ...
TTCGTACGAAGTATCAGGTCCGCCTGTCACATTTCGCTTGGAAGGAGTTGCCGAAGTATGATCGGTAATGGCAATCGCATCAAGCCCATCCTGCCATGCTTCTTTGACCCTTGCAGTAGGCCAAACGTCGCCATCGGAAAAAACCGTGTGAATGTGGAAGTCGCATTTGACCGGCGTTAAGCCGTTTACAACCGGCAACCGTATGATCCGACGTGTGTTCTCATACAGCATATCATCGTGATATTCAGTCCGATTGATGTCGTACACATACTTTTGGGCAAAAACGAATGTTGCCGGCATAAGCAACAAAATCGTCAAAAAGGAATTTACTTTTTTCATATTGAGATAACGTTATTTGTTAGAATAATTAAAAAATCGTCAATTTTACAGATAAATGGCACAAAGTTAAAAGGTTTATTCGTTTTAGAAAATATAATAAATGTTTTTTTGTGTGAAAAAAATAGAAATGTTGTGTTTATTTAACATTTTTTACAATAAAGTCTTGTAATTATTCGTATCTTTACAAGTTCAAATTGCATCCTTTTCTTTTTTTTGTGCAATTTGCGTGAGCGGAAAAAGTAAAAAAACAACATATAATGATTAACAAATGGAATATTCGACCCAATACAGAAGAAGAATTACAGCTGGCGAAGAAGTTGGCGGAAGAGCTGGAACTTAATCCAATACTCTGTCTGTTACTGGTTCAGCGAGGTATCTTTACTGTAGAAGCCGCAAAAAAATTCTTTAAGCCAAGCCTGCTTGATTTGCATGACCCGTTTCTAATGCCCGACATGCACAAGGCGGTAAAAAGGTTAAACAAGGCGTTGGGAAACAAGGAAAAAATCCTGATTTACGGGGATTATGATGTGGACGGCACCACTGCCGTCGCTTTGGTGTATAAATTTCTGCGACCGTATTCGTCAATGTTGGATTTCTATATCCCAGACAGATACGACGAAGGGTACGGAATTTCGTACAAGGGAATTGATTATGCGTGTGCAAATGGGTTCTCTCTGTTGATTTCATTGGATTGCGGAATAAAAGCGATCGAGAAAATTGAGTATGCACGCGAAAAAGGCATTGATGTCATTATCTGCGATCATCACATGCCCGACGATGAACTGCCTGATGCGGTAGCCGTTTTAGATGCCAAACGAACAGATTCGGAATATCCGTACGAACATCTGTCGGGATGCGGTGTCGGATTTAAATTCATGCAGGCTTTTGCGAAAAGCAATGACATACCCTTTTCGAACTTAGAGAGTTTACTCGAACTGACTGCCGTAAGTATTGCTTCCGATATTGTGCCTATTACAGGCGAAAACCGTATCATGGCATATTACGGACTGAGACAACTGAACAGTAATCCAAGCATGGGTCTTAAAGGAATTATCAATGTATGCGGTTTGTCAGGCAAAGAAATCACGATCAGCGATATCGTCTTTAAAATCGGACCACGTATCAATGCGTCGGGACGAATGATGAACGGCAAAGAAGCCGTCGAATTGCTCTTAGCCAAAAACATGGAAATTGCAAAGGAAAAGAGTGAAAATATCAACCAGTACAACGAAGACCGCCGCGAACTCGATAAACGAATCACCGATGAAGCCAATGCCATCATTAACGAAATACATAATATTGAAGATCAGAAAGGTATCGTAGTCTATAATCCCGAATGGCATAAGGGGGTGATTGGAATTGTAGCCTCACGCCTGTCGGAAAAGTATTACCGTCCTTCGGTTGTGCTCACCAAATCGCCCGAATTGATCACCGGCTCGGCACGCTCAATTGCCGGATTTGATATCTATAAAGCGATTGAAGGCTGCCGCGATTTATTGGAAAATTTTGGCGGTCATACGTATGCTGCCGGGCTTTCACTGAAAGAGGAGAATCTGGAAAAATTCATCGAACGGTTTATGCAACTTGCTGACGAAGATATTGATACGGAACAAATGACCCCGCAAATAGAAATTGACCAGGTGATCGAACTCAAAGAAATCAATGTGAAATTCATGAACGAATTGAAAAGAATGAACCCCTTTGGCCCAAACAATGAAAAGCCTGTTTTCTGCTCGTTGCGTGTGAGAGATTATGGCACAAGTCGCTTGGTAGGCAAAGAACAGGATCATTTGAAACTTGAGATTTACGACGACCGGAATAGCGGAAGCCCTGTGCATGGGATTGCCTTCGGAATGTACAATCATCATGGCTATATCAAAGAAGGACAACCGTTTGATATATGCTATACAGTCGAAGAAAATACATACAATGGCAATACAACCATTCAATTGATGATTAAAAACATTCGGCCATCATCAATAAATTAAAAATTAAAAATTAAAAATTAAAAATTTTATCCCCCTTTGGAGGGGGCAGGGGGAGGTCACAAATATGAAAACAGACAATCACTCTGTAGGGGCAGACCTAAGTGTCTGCCCTCTGTCCGAAGACCGCGCAGGTTCATTGATATCGGGCGACCGCGCAGGTTTGTCTTTTTCTGATGAACACGCGGATTCGTCATTTTCAGGCGACCGCGCAGGTTCGTCATTTTCGGGCGAACACGCAGGTTCGCCCCTACGGGTTTTAGAAAAATATTGGGGTTATACTTCTTTCCGACCGTTACAGGAGGACATTATCCAATCGGTATGTGAACGAAAAGACACGCTTGGGCTGATGCCTACAGGTGGCGGAAAGTCGATTACCTTTCAGGTTCCGACGATGATGATGCAAGGGATTTGCATTGTCATTACTCCCTTGATTTCGTTGATGAAAGATCAGGTAGATAACCTGAAAGCGCTGGGTATTAAAGCCACAACAGTCTATTCGGGTATGTCGCACGAAGAAATCACGACGCAGTTAGAAAACTGTATCTTTGGGAATTATAAATTTCTCTATGTTTCGCCCGAACGTTTATCCTCACATCTGTTTCAAAGTAAGTTGCGGGCGATGGAGGTCAGTCTCTTGGTCGTAGACGAAAGCCACTGTATTTCGCAGTGGGGTTATGATTTTCGTCCGTCTTACCTGAATATCGCATCTATCCGGGAGTTATTGCCTGATGTACCGGTACTTGCGCTTACTGCAACGGCTACCCCCGAGGTGGTCGACGATATCCAGGATAAACTTCTTTTCCGGCACAAAAACGTTTTCAAAAAAAGTTTTGTCCGTCAGAACCTTTCGTATGTTGTCAGGTATACGGAAGATAAGCAGCAGACTCTCCTGTATTTATTAAATAAAGTTCCCGGTACTGCGATTGTTTACGTTCGCAATCGCCGGTTATCTCAGGAAATTGCCGCTTTTTTGTTGCAATCGGGTGTTTCGGCCGATTACTTTCATGCCGGGCTTTTACGCGAAACGAAAGAGAAGCGACAAAACCTGTGGAAGAATAATGCATGCCGTGTGATGGTTGCCACCAATGCGTTTGGTATGGGAATTGACAAGCCTGATGTGCGTTTGGTGGTACATTGGGATATGCCCGGCTCGCTCGAAGAATATTTTCAGGAAGCCGGACGTGCCGGACGGGATGAGCTACGGGCGTATGCAGTTACGTTATGTACCGAAGGCGAAAAAACAAAATTACAAAAGCGACTTGCCGACGAATATCCCGAAAAAGAATATATCGTCAGGGTGTATGAAGCATTGGGTAATTATTTTCAGATTGCTTCGGGGTTCGGAGAATACACAACGCATGATTTTTCACTGCAGGACTTTTGTACGGCATTTAAGTTTTCGTTCAATCAGGCTCATAATGCACTGAAAATCTTAGAACTGTCAGGATACATTGCGTATATCGAAGAACCGGATAATGCTTCGCGATTGATTTTTTCGGTAACACGCGAAGACTTGTACTATGCACTGGGTCAGGATCCGGTGACAAACGAAATCATACAGATCATCCTTCGTTCGTATACCGGTTTATTTGCTGATTATGTGTATATTGACGAAACAATGATTGCTTCGCGTGCAGGGATAACGCATCAGGAAGTCTACGACTGTTTGATCGCACTTTCGAAACAGCATATCATTCGCTACGTTCCGCGTAAAAAGGTGCCGCAAATTGTCTATATCCGCCCCCGGGAAGAAACGAAATATGTGATGATTCCCCGTTATGCTTACGAAGACCGCAAGGCAAAAGACGAAAAACGGATTGACAAAGCCATCGAATACCTCAACGAAAAGCATTATTGCCGGACGCGGTTGTTACTTCGTTATTTCGGCGAAAAAAACACGTCAGACTGTAAAACATGCGATATTTGCCTGAGCAAGATACAGCCGGGGTTGTCTCAATGGGAATATAACATGGTACGTGATAAACTGATTGAGATATTGACCGTATCAGCGAAAGAAATACCGGTATTAGCCGAAACACTCCCTTTGGGCAAGGATAAAAATATAATGGTCATCCGCTTCCTGCTCGAACACGATAAGCGGTTTTGTCAGGAGGACGGGAGAATCAAATTGAGAATTGAGAATTGAGAATTGAGAATTGAGAATAAAAAACCAATTTACTAATGATCATAATATAAGACGATCCCTCCTGACTCCTTTTAAGTAACCTCCCCTTGCCCCCTCCAAAGGGAGAAATAACCTCCCCCAGCCCTCTCCGGAGGGGGATATTAATGTCTACTCCTTGCTTTCTGCTTTTTTGCATTGTATGATCACTTTTGTTTCGTCGGCTAAGGTGGTGGCGAAAAGATAACAGTCGCCGCCGTCGGTTATGCGGGTGCGTTGGCGCAATTCGTTGGCTTGTAAAGGAAAATTCCGGGTAGAAATATGGGCTTGCGGGATGGTCCTGTGGATTTGTTTACAGAGTTTTCCGGTAAATGGAAATACTTCCACGACCTCGAAGATGCGACCCGGAAAATCTGGGAATAATTTTTCGGAAGTATACAGATGGGTGTTTTTGTGTAATTTCTCTACACCGGTCTGCAACGCGATCTGTTTATATCCTCCTGCTTTTAAAATGGACGTGTTTGGTTCGTACAAATAGGTTTGTATGGTGTTTGTTATTGTACATTCTGCTGCATGTTCGGCAGAAAAAGTAAAGCAGAAGGATTGTTCGACGGCTTCGGTTGTGTAGTTGATGCAATGGATATAAACCTCCCCCTGCCCCCTCCGGAGGGGGATATTTACATGGTTTTGGCATACAAACAATAGTTCCTTACATTCGTTTTTGACGGAAACGACATGTATTTCGGTCGTTTCAGGCAATAAGTCGAGCGTATGTTTAATATCGAGCATGGGTGATAGTTTGGCAATCACTTTCGGCGCTTTCGACAACATCAGCGGCATGATGTTCAGCAAATCGGGTTCGCAGTCGGACAAGGCAACGAAACGACGGTTTGATTTGTCGCGTCGTGCCGGGTCAATATAAATGATATCAACAGGTTGCATCTTTTTCAATACATTTTCGGCGTTGTCGTTGTAAGCCGTGATATTTTGTATGTTCAATTGCGCAAAATTATACATCGCTATATCAAAACATTTTCTCGATCGTTCCACATACATTACTTGCGGCACACGCTGTGCAAAAAAATACATATCCACTCCCAGTCCGCCGGTCAGGTCGCACAGAGACTTTTCGTCCCGAAGCAAACGCAGTTTGTAACGGGCGGTTTGCTCCGACGAACATTGTTCGACAGCTATTTTAGAGGGAAACAGCAACGAAGTATTTGCATGCCAGGTCGGTAACTTTTCGCCTATAGCGCGTCGTGCCCTGATTTGCTCAACGGCAAAAGGCACATCTATGGCCGGATAACGTTTGGCCGAAAGCAATAATTCAGCCAAATCGTCATTGGCATGCTCTTCTATAAATGGAAATAAGCCGACACATTTACTGTTTTCCATTAACCGTTATCCTCTACTTTCCTTGCATATCTTCCGCCGAAGGAGGGGGCGACTCCAGTCCCCATCGTTCGTTCGGGCGGTTGCCCATGACTAAGACAAGGGTGCCGCCATTGATCAAATCGTTGTGTGTAAACCATGTACGGTTGAGAGGACGGCCATTCAGGGTGGCCGACTGAATGTATTTATTACTCCATGACGAGTTTTTTGCTTCGACCGTAAATGTCTTGCCGTTATCTAATTTGATACTCGATCGCGTGAAGATCGGGCTTCCGATTGTATAGACAGGTATGCCGGGCGAAACAGGATAGAACCCTAAACATGAAAAAACGACAAAAGCCGACATGCCACCACCGTCTTCATCGCCGGGGATACCCATCAGGTCGTTGCGAAACCAACTTTCAAGCAACATACGGATGCGTTTTTGGGTTTTCCATGGCTGACCGGCAAAATTATAAAGGTACGGGATATGAAAACTGGGTTCGTTGCCCATCACAAACTGACCGACATTGCCGGTTGCATCAGGTTGAACAGCATAGTATTGCCATTTTGATGTTTTCAGATCTTCAACAAAAAGTTGGTCTAATTTATCAACAAACGGTTGGCTTCCGCCAAACAATGCGATAAGGTCAGCAATATTATGATGCACATCCCAGATATATGTCCATGCATTATTCTCATCATAATAATCCCTTGACCCGATACCTCCCGAGAAAACATAATCGAAAGGTTCGATAAATTTCCCGTCCTTGTCTTTCGGGTGGAAAAAGCCTGTTTCGGCATTGAATAAATTCCTGTAATTGAATGCGCGATTAAGAAAGAATTCATAGTCCTCTTCTTTTCCTAACGACTTGGCCATCTGCGCGATACTCCAATCGTCGAACGATGCGGCAAGTGTCACGGCAACAGCATTTCGCTTTTCAAAGCTATGCACCAACGGTTCGGTTTCTTTATCGTTGGGGCGAAGTGCAGGAAACCAGCCTTTCTGATGATAAAAATCGTCCAATGTCGTTTTGGGTGCACGTCGCCAGGGAAGCATTGTTTCTGTCATCACCGTATTCTTCATTCCTTCAAAGGCTTTTTCGACGTCAAACGTCAATCCTTTATTAAGTGCATCGGCAAACATAACCGCCGCATGATTACCGTTCATGCAATGTGCATCGCCAAATACGGTCGGAAAGGTCGGCATCCATTTTTCTTCGGTTTGCTCGCACATCCGTAGATAGGAAGCTAATTTTTCTTCCTGTTGCTTTGGATTCAGGATGGTCTGTAAAGGATGAAGTGCATGGTAAGTGTCCCATATCCAGTCATCTGTCCAGAATGTTACACCTTCATCATCGTGAATCTGCCCGTCAAATGCGCTGTAATACCTGCCGTCTTCGGATATGTTTATCATCCGTTCGTGGGCGCGGTAAAGCGCTGTATAGAAAACAGTTTTCTGTTCTTCGGAAGCCCCTTCGACCTGAATTTTGCCTAATGTTTTATTCCATTCCGTGCGGGCGGCTTTTGCTAACGGTTCGATATCAAATCCGAAAATTTCGTTTTCAAGATTTTTCTTTGCCTGTTCTTCGCTGATAAACGAAACGCCGTAGCGCAGCCTTACTTCTTTTACGTTTTTTTCGAACCGGGCGAAACATGCTTTTCGTCGAAAAGTATCAAGCACACCTGTTTCGATGGGCGTCTGTTCAAATTCCAAATAGAAATAATGTTTGGCGCCACGATAATCTTCGTATCCTGTCATCATATTCTCTTCAGCGTGGAGTTCGCCGGTACGATTCGTGCGAAGCATCACATAGCGGGGGCCGTCTTTTTCGAACGAAAAAGTAAAGACTCCCGAACGTGTGGCAGGTGCAAACCGAGCGGTAATTGCATAATCATCTAACCATACCGAGTATTGATAGGGCGACGACAATTCCTGATCGTAACGATAATTCAGGGTAGGCGACAAATCGTTGAACTCCCCGCAATAGGGCATCAGGTAGAGTACATCGCCTTGCCGGTGTGAAGGGACATTCAGCGGAAGACCCTGCATACGGTCGGTAACAAATTCCGTGTGAGCGGGGATCATCCGTAACATGCTGTTAGGCAAATGGGTAACGGGAAATGTGGGAACTAAGAGAATACTGATGTTCCCAATCCGGTTGTTCACATAATCAACCGGTTCTTTTCTTGGCACAAAAATACCCGAATGATGCTGTTCGCAACTAATGAAAAAAATGCCCGACAAAAACGATAATACAATGGTTACGTGTTTTATAGCTTTCTGCATAGCAATTAATTATAAAAAAGTGTTAGTAGTGTTGATGCAAAGGTAGCGATTTTATTCGATAACTCGTATATAATTTTTATCTTTGTCCCTCGTATTTTTTATTTCAACTGCTAAACAAAACTGCATGGAACAAACGAAACTGATTGATGTGAAGGAAGTGCTTCGTCAGAAAGCGCCCAAAACAGCGAAAAAGATTCCGCGCTTTTTGGTCAATTATCTGATTCGGACGATACATCAGGATGAGATGAATGAGTTTATTGCACGGCATCAAGATATTGATGGTGAGGCATTTATGCAGGCTTTTCTTGACGATTATCATATTACTTTAGAAGTACATGGTATGCATCATATTCCGGCAGACGGAAAAAAACATATATTTGCATCCAATCATCCGTTGGGAGGCCTCGATGGTATTTGTCTGGGTGCATTGCTTGGAAAATATTACGATTCGAAAGTCAATATTTTGGTAAACGATCTGCTTTTATTTATCCCCAATTTGAGGTCGATTTTTATTCCGATCAACAAACATGGCGCTCAGGCAAAGCAGTCGGCTTTGAAAATCGAAGAGGCTTTTGCTTCCGACAAGCAAATTGTCACTTTTCCGGCCGGTCTTTGTTCGCGCAGGCAAAAAGGGAAGATTAAAGACCTGGAATGGAAAAAATCCTTTATACAAAAGGCTATAGCGTATAAACGCGACATTGTTCCGGTCTATTTTGAAGGGCGTAATTCAAACTTTTTTTACCGTTTTGCAAATTTTCGTAAGCGATTAGGCATAAAAATGAATTTTGAAATGCTATATTTGCCGGACGAAATGTTCAAACAAAAAAATGGCTTGTTTCGTATTTACTTTGGCGCACCGATTCCATGGCAGACTTTCGATAACAGTAAAAAGCCGACCGCCTGGGCTGAATGGGTCAAACAAAAAGTGTATTTATTAAGTGATAATTAAGATTTTATGCAAGATATAATTCAACCGGTTGACAAGGAGTTACTAAAAAGTGAATTGACGCAGGAGAAGCTTCTTCGACGAACAAACAAATCAAATAACGATATATACATCATTACAGCGCACGATTCTCCTCATATCATGCGGGAAATCGGGCGGCTTCGTGAAATAGCTTTCAGGTTTTACGGTGGAGGCTCAGGTTTGCCAACCGATATAGACGAATTTGACACAATGGAAAACGCTTACAGACAGTTGATTGTGTGGAGCGAAACAGAAGAGCAGATTTTGGGAGGTTATCGTTTTATTTGTGGCGACGATGTCAGGATGGATGCCAACGGTAAGCCCATTTTGGCAACAGCTCATTTGTTTGATTTTTCCGACGAATTTTTGAAAAACTACTTGCCTTATACGGTTGAGTTAGGCCGTTCATTTGTTTCGTTAGACTATCAGGCTACATTAGGAAGTATCAAAGGAATTTTCGTGCTGGACAATTTGTGGGACGGTTTGGGCGCTTTGACTGTAATCAATCCTTCTTTGAAATATTTCTATGGGAAGGTTACGATGTATAATACCTATAATGTCGAAGCACGCAATATGATTTTGTTTTTTCTGAATTTGCATTTTCCTGATAATGAAAGACTTGTAATGCCTAAACATCCGTTAAATACGGATATTGATTTTGCAAAAATGAAGAAACTGTTTTGTATGGATAATTTCAAGGATAATTACAAGATTTTGAATCAGGAGGTACGCAGGTTAGGTTTCAATGTGCCGCCTTTATTTAATGCGTATATGAATCTGTCGCCCAAAATGCGTGTTTTTGGGACGGCAATCAACGGCTGTTTCGGCGATGTGGAAGAAACAGGCATACTGATTGCCATTGATGAAATTCTTGAAGAGAAAAAGAGAAGGCATATTGAAAGCTATTTGGAAAACAGTTAATATTTTATACGATAAAAATAATAGTTAATCACTTATTTTATTATGGAAGAACAAAGAAGGCATTTTATTAAAAAAATGATAGCAGGCGGAATTGCGGCATCGGCTTTTCCACGTTTGCTTTTCGGGAACGAAACAGGCCGTGCCTATAGGAAGAACGAAGCGCCCGGACAGGAGACAACCCCTGTGCGTCTGGCGCTTATCGGAAAAGGCGGTCAGGGTTCGAACGATACCCGCACGGCTTTGAAAGTGCCCGGCGTCAAACTTATTGCCGTTTGCGACCTGTATGACGTGCGTTTGCAGGCAGCCAAACGAGAGTGGGGCGATGATATTGCTGTGACACGTGAGTACAAAGAGATACTTTCGCGCAGTGATGTGGATGCCGTTATCGTAGGAACGTCCGATCACTGGCATCAGAAGATATGTATCGAAGCGATGAAAGCCGGCAAACATGTCTATTGCGAAAAGCCTGTAATTCATAAAGTTGCCGAAGCAAAAGACCTGATTAAAACGCAGGAGCTGAGCGGACGTGTGTTTCAGTCAGGAAGTCAGGGGATGTCGTCGATAGGAAACAGAAAAGCCAAACAATTGGTTCAGAGCGGAGCGATAGGCCGCGTCAATTTGGTGGAAGGCGCTTTCTCTTCAGGCCCGCGACAGGCATGTAGAATTCCCGAAGGCCTTGCACCATCGGATATCTGGTGGGAACGTTATATTATGAACGCCCCTAAAGTTCCTTTTGAGCCTTCCCGATTTTTCTGCTGGCGTCATTGGAAAGACTACGGAACAGGCATTGCCGGCGATCTGTTTGTGCATGTCCTGTCAAGCCTTCAGTTTATCATGGACGCCCAAGGCCCCGAAAAAGTCTATACCACAGGCGATTTGGATGGAGTGGGGGACACACCTTATATCATGTTGGGCTATTTTGATTATCCGGCGCGAAATGGTCATGGCGCTTTCAAAGCCGCATTGACAGCCAATTATGCCGATGGTGTCTCGAAAAAATGGGGCAGTCTGGATTTTACCATCATTGGGAGTGAAGGAACGCTTCGGGTGGAATGGGACAAAGTAACTTTAAAAAAGCCGCGGGCCGCTTCGGTATCCGATTACACGGGTTTGCCTTCGTTAGGCGCTACGATTGATACGCCCCGACAAATAAGCGAAACCGAACTCGTTTTTGCCGAACAAGGTTACAATAATTGCGATTTGGATCATAGCACGCGGTTTTTTAATGCCATTCGCAACAAAACAAAAGTGGAAGCCGACGTGCAATTTGCGGTTCAAACAGCCGTTCCTGCAATTATGTGTTTCGAAAGTTATCTTTCGGGCCGGCCGGTTTATTGGGATGCAGACAAACTGAAAATGAAAAAATAAGCGATCTTTAAATAATGAATTGCGGATTTAAAGTATTATAAAAATATGGAAAACAAAGACTTATTAGAAGCTATAAGAAAAAAAGCACAATGTTGGTTAGGGCCAGAATTCGACGAAAACACACGGTACGAAGTTCAAACATTGTTAGACGCTGATGACCCGACTGAATTGATTGAATCTTTTTATAAGGATTTGGAGTTTGGGACAGGAGGTTTGCGCGGCATCATGGGTGTCGGTACCAATCGGATGAATACATTTACGGTAGGCGCTGCCACACAGGGTCTGGCTAATTATTTGCGCAAAGAATTTGCCGGGATTGAACAAATCAAGGTCGTAGTAGGCTATGACTGCCGTAATAACAGCCGCTTATTTGCCCAACAATCAGCCGATATTTTTTCTGCCAATGGGATATATGTATATCTTTTTGAAGACCTCCGTCCAACGCCTGAGATATCGTTTGCCATACGGAAACTAAGCTGCCAAAGTGGAATTATCATTACGGCATCACATAACCCGAAAGCATACAATGGTTATAAGGCATATTGGGACGACGGAGCACAGATGATTGCACCGCACGACAAAAATACGATTGCCGAAGTGAATAAAATCAAAAGCGCCGCAGATATCAGGTTTAATGCAAACAGGGATTTGATAGAAATCATCGGAAAAGATATGGATGAACTATATATTAATGAGTTGAAAACCATATCATTATCGTCTTCTATAATTGAGCGTCATAAGGATATGAAAATTGTTTATACGCCGATTCATGGTACCGGCGTGTATATGATACCCGAAGCGCTTCGGGCTTATGGATTTACCAATATAATTAATGTACCCGAACAGGACATCGTCAGCGGCGATTTTCCGACTGTCGTATCGCCCAATCCCGAAGAACCTGCAGCGATTGCTTTGGCGGTTGAAAGAGCAAAAGAGACGGATGCAGAGCTGGTAATGGCTTCCGACCCCGATGCCGACCGCGTAGGAGCAGCCGTAAAAAATGAACAGGGCGAATGGATATTACTCAATGGACATCAGATAGCTACGTTATTTGTCTATTACCTGATTACACGTTGGAAAGAACTAAATAAGATCACAGGTAAGGAGTATATTGTAAAGACAATTGTCACTACTGAAACGATTCGCGATATTGCCGAACGGAATGGCGTGCGCATTTACGATGTGTATACCGGTTTTAAGTGGATTGCCGATATCATGCGTAAAAATGAAGGGAAGAAAACGTACATTGGCGGGGGCGAAGAGAGTTTTGGTTTCCTTTGCGAAGACTTTGTACGCGATAAAGATGCCGTTTCGGGCTGTTGTATCTTAGCCGAAGCAGCTGCCTGGGCGAAAGAACAGGGGATGTCATTGTACCGTTTGCTTCAGCAAATTTATTTGGAATACGGCTACTCCAAAGAAGTGAATGTCTCTATTTACAAAGAAGGCAAAAGCGGCGCAGAAGAAATCGAAAAAATGATGAAACAATACCGTGAAAGTCCATTATCAGAAATAGCTGGTTCGAAAATAGCCGTTATTTACGATTATGCTTCATTGAAAGGCTATGATTTTATCGAGTGTGAAGAATTAACTATCAATATGCCAACCACTTCCAATGTGTTGCAATATTTTACGGAAGACGATACAAAAGTTTCTATCCGCCCGTCAGGTACAGAACCGAAAATAAAATTTTACTTCGAAGTCCATTCAAAAATAAAGACCCCCGACGACATAGCCAAAGCCGAACAAACAGCATTATCAAAAATAGACCGAATCAAAGAATCGCTTGGAATATAACCACATTTTTATCCCCCTCCGGAGGGGGCAGGGGGAAGTCAATATCCCCCTTCAGAGATGGCAGAGGGAGGTCGTTTTGAAGTAAGCAGGAGGATATTATTATCCCCCTTCAGAGGGGGCAGGGGGAGGTAATTATTGAAGTTGGCAGTGGGAGGTCATCATCCCTGTCAACTATTCAATCCTCCTGATCCGTATATTCCGAATCTCGCCTGTTGAATTATAAGTCCACAATGTAAACCCTGTATCTAAGTAATCTGCACGCAGGTGGATGTCTTTTCCTTTTGTAGCTAAATCGACAATGATGTCCAAGCCTACAGAGGCACGGATACTGTCGGGCGTAAAGCGCACCTGTACCGGATACCACCGGTCATTCTGCCAGGAAAAACGCTGGCATGTTTCGTTTTCCGACGCATCATAACCATCAATGCTCGACAAACCGTTTACCACGCCCCCCCATCCTCCAAAGACAATAGAAGCTGAGGTATCGTCATATAGAAACGTAAATCCTGCAAAAATATCACTCCCCGCAACGCGCCTTGCCTCGTAATAAACCTCATAATTATTGACCGGAAGCGATTCACCGACCCAGCAAACACCGGTCATAATCCCATCCGTAGGTTTTGGCAAAACCAACACCCCATTCTTCACATGAGGTTCGCCATTGCCTCCATAACGCAAAATTTGCCAGTTGTCCAACGTCTTCCCGTCAAACAGCGATTGCCACCCTTCGGGAATATCCTGTAAAGTATTCTGTGAATTACCGTCAGCCACTATCTCGCTTTGCCGCAACGACATACTACACAACGGAACCACACAAATAGCTGTTGTTAAAACTACAATAAGCAGCATTACGAATGGTACAGTTCTATTATTTTCTTTCATTTAGCGTATAAATATTTAGTTGATTTCAATACAATTATTACGCAAAGATGATCATTTTATTCTGAAACCACAAACATAACTAAAAAAAATATGAAAATCGCACCATATTTTTTTCCATACATTCCTCTGAAAAAAAATATTTATTCTTGCAGAAGTTTGGAATTCTTGAAAATTCATGTACTTTTGCGGGGTGGATTTTTTGATTTCGTCAATGTGACTGACCGGGCATTGCCATGCTTATCTTAATGTTATAAAACTTAAATACAATAGTAAATATGCGAACTTTCAGAAAGAACCAGGAAAAAAAATAGAATAAATAAATATTAAAAATCAGATAGTTATGTTCGGAATTAAACACATCAAATTTGACTCGATGACTTACGTTCTTCACTATAAGAACGGAAACATCAAAAGAGAGGGCAGAGGTCTTTCATTCTTCTTTTTTGCTCTCAACAGTTCAATTGTTGCTATCCCAATGGGAAGTAACGATTTACCTTTCATTTTCAATGAATCAACCAACGATTACCAGACTGTAAATATTCAGGGACAAATTAGTTACAAGATTACGAGTCCAAAAATACTTGCAGACGTGTTGGATTTTACTGTTATTGATGGTGGACAATACAAAAAGAACGATATTGAAAAACTAAATCAAAGAATTATCAATGAGGCGCAAACGGCGATTTCATCTTTTATTCATGAGATAAAACTTAAAGACGCAATTCGTTCGGCAAAAGCAGTTGAAGAACAAATAATAAAGGGTTTAAAAACTTCGCAAGCAGTTGATATGCTTGGAATTGAAATTCTTGGTGCAAATATCTTAGCGGTACAGGCAACACCCGAAATGACAAGGGCTTTGGAAACCGAAACAAGAGAAAAATTGCAACAAGAAGCAGATCAGGCAATTTATGAACGAAGAAATTTTGCCGTCGAGCAAGAAAGAATAATCAAAGAATCTGAGTTGAATACAGAAATTGCAGTCGAAGAAAAACAAAAACAGATTGCAGAGAAAAAAATGGAATCGGAGGTTCAAAAGGCAGAGAATGATAGGAAATTAAGGGAAATGAAGTTGGAAGCAGATATTGCGGTTGAAAACCAAAGGAAACAACTCATTGAGCAAAAAACGGCAAATGACAAGAAGGAAGCTGAAACGCAAGGCTACGTAATTGAAACAACGTTAAAACCTTATAAAAACATAGACTGGAAAATATTAACGGCGTTAAATAACAATCCCGACCCAAAATTCAATATTTCGTTAGCCTTCAGACAAATTGCTGAAAACGCTGACAAAATTGGAAATCTGAATATTAGCCCTGAACTGTTGGAATCAATACTTAATGATAAACAGGACAGAAAGAAATGAAATTTGAATATGCCATAATTGTAAAGAACAAAACAAGACTTGAATCTTTGATTGAACGTTTCAATACGAAGGCACAAGCCAGATTTTACATAGAAAGGTTAGGCGGAAATTTTGAGGACTATGAAGTCGAACACGAAACTTTTCATCGTTCGTTGCTTTCACTTCAAACACAACTTTCAAAACTGATAAAAAATAAAACCGTTGAGAGAGTTTACTTGCCATCGTTCATTTTCTCAGAGAAAAATTTAATCGTTGTTATTGGTCAGGACGGATTAGTCGCCAACACTGCCAAGTATTCAAATAACTGTCTGATAATTGCGGTAAATCCGGACAAAGAGCGTTATGACGGTATTCTGTTACCTTTTGATATTTCTAATTTTGCACAAAGTGTTGAAGATGTAATTACTAACCAATATAATGTAAAAACAGTTCGATTTGCCGAAGCAAAAATGAATGACGGACAACGATTATTGGCTTTTAACGATTTATTTATTGGTGTGTCTTCTCACGTATCGGCTCGTTACAAAATATCGTACAACAATCAAACGGAAGAACAGTCATCAAGTGGTTTGATTGTATCAACACAGGCGGGTTTGACAGGTTGGCTGAGTTCTGTTTTTAATATGGCATACGGTGTTACAGGTTTATTCGAGAAAAATCTAAAACCCAAGAGACCGAAATTGAAAGACAATGAATTGTTATTTGCAGTTCGTGAGCCTTTTCAGAGTTTCAGAACTCAAATAGGAATTGCAGCAGGTGTTATAAAAAGTCAGCGACATTTACAGATTGAATCATTAATGCCTTCGAATGGTGTAATTTTTAGTGACGGAATAGAATCAGACTTTTTAAAATTTAACAGCGGTGCAATTGTAACAATTGGAATAGCGAAAGAAACTGCAAAACTCGTAATAAAAAGAAAATGAATGGCAAGTTAAACCTTAAATAATGAAAAAGATAATACCGATAATATTTTTGACGACTGTTCTTGTAAGTTGCAGTATTATTGCGCCATTATATTTTCCAACTTATAATGAAGAAAGCGTCAAGTTGGTTTATCCCGACAATTCAGATGGCTGGGGATTATTAATTAAACCTGCCGACTCTTTAAGTAATTTCGAGAACAGATGGTATTCCAAGCATTTATTCAGTTTGAGAGAACCTGTGCTTTACAATAAGACCCATAAACCAAAGAATATAATCAGATTTACACATTTGGGCACCTGGGGTAAACCATTTTCTTTGCGAATCGAACAAAACAAGTCAAAAATAACGATTACATACAACAAAACAAATGGTTTGGGTGGTTATCACGCAGGCATACTGATAAAACATAAGACTAAAAAAATAGATGTTGAAAAGTGGAATATGGTTATTGCAAAAATGGATTCAATAGACTTTTGGAATATGGAAACGCATGATCAAAATATGGTTTTAGACGGAGAAGAATGGATATTGGAGGCTTTAATCAATGGTCGTTATCATTTTGTTACAAGAAATTGCCCTGATATTTACGACGGAAAAGGTTATGCCGAACTTTGCCATCTTATATATCAGATTTACTATGAAAAAAACAGCCGATAACGTGCTGTCTGGCGTAAGCAGAGGCAGTAGAATGGAGAAGTGAAAAATAGTAAAATATGAAAATAATTAAATTAATAATTTTTGTAATGCTTGCAACAGCGGCAGGCAATCAATTATCTGCCCAAACAATACTACTACCCGACACAGCATTAAGGATAGATAAAGGCTTTGAAAAAAGTAGAAAATTAAAAGCAAAAAAAATATAATAGAAAATCTTATGTTGGTGTTTTTTTACATATTAAGTATTTCGCTTCTGATTTTACACGAAATAGAGTCAGGCTACGAAAAAGAATGGGAAATTCTAAAATTACCCATTAAATTAACAGGGTTTATACTTTTACACATACCTATGTTGTTTTTTTTCTTTTATGGACTTTATTTTATAATACAATATCCACAAACAAGAACCATCATATCCATACTAACAGGAAGCATTGGCTTTATACCATTTTTAGTACATAAGGTAATAATCAATAAAAAAGAACACTTCAATAAGACAATTTCAAATGTACTGATTTTTGGAAATATAATTACAGGAATAATTCTTATAATTATAGGGATATTTGATATATAAAATAAAAACGAATGATTTTTTAAAACTAAAGCGAATAAAATGAAACAAATCAGTATCTTATTTATGCTGGCATCAACCCTGATTGCTTGCCGTTCTTCAAAAGAATTTGTTGATGAAACAGTTTCCGCTCCTGCAGTTACCCTGAATTCTGTGGTGGACAGTTTTTTTTATGCTGTTGGAGTCAATTTTGGTGCAGGTATGAGAGAACAGCTTAAGAGCACAGAAAATTATGATGCTTTAATTGCCGGCTTAACAACCGCAATTAACGACAGGGCGTCACAATTAATGATGACCCGGGAAGAGGCTTATGAGTATATTCAAAAGGTTGCTTTGGATGCAGAGATGAAAGAGGCGGAAATAACAAAAGCGGAAGGTGATGCATTCATGGCTGCCAATAAAACACGAGAAGGAGTGATCACTACCGAAAGCGGATTGCAATACAAAGTATTGACAGAAGGTACCGGAGAAAGGCCGACATTAAATGACATGGTAATCGTTCAATATACATGTAAACTGTTGGATGGTACTGTGATTGACAGTTCAGAAAATCGAGGTGAACCTCAGATATTTGGATTAACAAATGTAATTCCGGGATGGAGAGAAGGGTTGCATCTCATGCCGGCAGGCTCAAAGTACATATTTTGGATTCCTTCCGAACTTGCTTATGGGGACAAGGATATGCAGGGTATTATTAAACCAAATAGCACACTCGAATTTGAAGTGGAATTATTGGGTATTAAAAAAGATGAATACCCTGATGTTGAGGAAGAAAACCCTGAAGAATCAGGAATGATGGATTATGGAAGTCCTAATGTGAAACAGG
>Ga0082212_10004937_pt1 | contig 18383 bp, 19 predicted proteins | sample TergutNt197P3_FD_71548 | JGI IMG/M metagenome (GOLD analysis project Ga0082212, IMG submission 71548) | Neocapritermes taracua P3 segment gut microbial communities from Petit-Saut dam, French Guiana - Nt197 P3 | ecosystem: Host-associated > Arthropoda: Insects > Digestive system > Gut ...
TGTGATGCGCCCGGCCTCCCTCTTTCCATATGCAGGGTGCAAACCAGCTTAAGGAGGCCGTTGTGACACCCTTGCAGAAACAGGCCCGGCTGATGCGGGAGCTTGGGCTCTCCAGGCGCCAGGGCGAAGTCATGGCCCTGCTCATTCAGGGCAAAACGTACAAGGCGATTGGCGGCGTATTGAGCGTGAGCGAGAACACTGTGCGAAGCCACGTGAAAAAAATATACGCCAAGGCAGGGGTCACGAGCAGGATGGCGCTGCTGCATCTACTTCTGAAGTCCTCCAATGCGCCGGCCGAAGCGAAACAGCCGGTAAAGCCTGTACGGTCAAGGTCTCTCACATGAGTCATGTGAGGGTGTTTTTGCGAAAAACCACATGATCATGTGATATGCGCGGCCCCTGTTTTTCCTCTATGTTGAGGCAAAATGCGCCCGCGATCCCAAAGCCGAGGAGGCCGCTATGATGCCCTGCAAGATACCCTTCAAGAAAAGCGCGGCGGCGCTGCTGTGCGCCATGCTGGTGATTGCCGTCCCCGGCGCGAGGCTGAACGCAGCGCAGAACAAGCCGGGCAAGGAAGACGCTCTGGTTTTTGAAAAGCGGAGCGTCGAGAACAGGATGATCAGGGAATACACCCTGGCCCGCCTGGAAATGCATCAACTGAATCAAAAGCTCATGGCCAAGGCCATCAGCCCCAAAAAACACAAAGCCGCGATGAAGCGGCTCATCGCGGGGCGCTGGAAAGAGGTGGACAAACTGGCCGATGAGGTTATCCGCAAGTATAGGCCGCCCGTTTCTTCTCTGGACCTGTGGGAACGGTTCGGCCCTCAGATTGGCCCACGGGCGGCCTGGGCGAACGCTCCTTCCCTCTATGATTTGCCCGGCCTTGCCGATGGCATAAAAAATGATACGGCCCGAATCCTTGATCCGCAGCTTATGCCGCCGGACGGCCTCACGGATCAGCAGTACACGGAATTCTGGAAGAAGGTGGAAGCGGATGCGGCGGCCAGAGGCTGGGCAGTCACGCACATCGCCGCGGGAGGCGTTGCGGTCGTGGGGGGCGCCATCACCATAGGGGGCGCTGCGGCCATCGGCACCCCTGTGGTGCTCGTTGTCGGGGTGTATGCGGGCATTGTCTCCATCGTGGTGGGAACCACCGAAGCGATTTTAGGCGGCACAGAGCTTGCCAAAGGCACCTCCGGGAAGTCTTCGGACCAAATTGCGAAAGACCTGGCCAAGACGGATGCCGTTTTGAAAGATCTGGCCACCTTTGATGCGGCGGTAAACATCCCGGCCACCATCCTTACCGGGGGGCCCAGCTCGCTGCCGGATTTGATCAGCCTGTGGGGCGCCGTAAACAGCGCAGACACGGCCTGGGGGAATGAATTCAGGGATGCGCTGGGGAAGGTTTTGGCGGACCCGAAGAACGAGGGGAAGACGCTTGCGGAACTCCTGGATCAGGCGAAAAAGGATATGCCCCCGTTGCCGACAGGCAAGCCGGGAGGCGATCCGCCACCGCTGCCGGACCCGCCGCCGCCAGGGGGAGACGATCCGCCGCCGTTGCCGGACCCGCCGCCGCCAGGGGGAGACGATCCGCCGCCGCTGCCGGACCCGCCGCCGCTGCCAGACCCGCCACCGCCAGGGGACCAAGAGGGGCAGTCGATAAAACTCCCGCAGTTGACAGTCCTGTACGCGGCAAAAAGCCCGGATGAAATACCGGGTGTTGATCCTGTGACGGGTAATGTTCGTATCTTTATCTTACCCGAGTACGTAGAGAAGATTTTTGCGGAAGAGGGGTCGCCAGGGGGAAGCTGGGGAAAGAATCAGGTAGCCATCGCGGCATACGAAGCGGAGAAAGCGGGATACTCGGGCAAACAAGCGGCGGACGACATGCTGAAGCAACTGTTGGCAATGTCGCCGGACGATTTGCAACTCGCGGCGCAAATAGGGTGGAATACAGCGGCGCGGCAAGCGCTTCTGGACTCGACGGACCCGGCGGCGGGAGCGGCGGAACGGGCGGCGCGAGACACGGCGCAACAGGCAGCGCAAGACGCGGCGCAACGCGCGGCGCAAGAGGCGGCGGCAGCAGCGGCTCAAGCGGCGCAGCAGGCGGCGCAACAGGCAAGCCAACCGCCCCCGCCGCCGATCCCCGACCACCACCACTAAGATAATGAGACATACACCCTAGCAACATCAACAAGGAAGGAAGGTACGACATGCATTATTCACACATTTTCAAGGCCCTCGCATTGACCGCGCTCCTGCTGCTCGTGGCCGCGCCCGCGCTGGCTGGTCCTCATGATCCTCCTCCTGATCCTGTGCAGGATGTAGGCCAGTCCCAAACGACCATGCGCACGATAACACGCACTTCGGCGGTCACAGCCGCGCACGCCACTCTTGACGCCATCCTGACCCGTCACGACGACCTGCACGGCTTCGGCGGCGACGCTACCGCCGAGGCCGGCACAATAGGCGCGTCCGCCGGCAACAGCGGCATGGGCATCGGGGTCTGGGCCTCCGGCGGCTGGCAGCATATGAATAAATATAGCTCGCAATGGTCACGGGGGAACATGTTCACCGCCACCGCCGGGATGGACAAGCGCATCGGCGACGCCGTGATCGGCATTTCCGCCGGCGGCGAATGGCTGCGCCTGGATATGAGCGACTCCGGCAGGTTCCACTATGACGGCTTCTCCCTGACCCCCTATTTCAGCTACGCCCTGCTGCCCACCCTGGTGATGGACGCCGCAATGGGCCTCGGCTGGCAGAACAACCGCCAGAAAACCACCTACATCAGCGGGAGTGACGGCCTGCGCCACGACATGGAAGAAGATTACGCCTCCTGGCGGCTGTTCACCTCTGCCGGGCTGTCAAAATACTGGGCCTTCGACAACTGGACCCTCAGCGGCCGCGTGGGCGGCATGTACCTGCATCAGAATTCTCCCTCCTACACCCTGCGCGGGTCAGACGGGTTCCCCTTCTCCGACGACAGCACCAGGATAAGCAAAAACCTGTACGACCTGTTCCAGCTTTCCCTCGGCGGCCGCGTGGGCTACCGCTTCGGCAACTTCAGTCCCTTTGTGGGCGCGACCTACATCCAGGACGTCGCCAAGAGCGGCAGGCAGGAGGACTTTGCGGGCGCTGATTTCCAGGCGGGCTTCAACTACCGCGTCGGCAACTTCTCCCTGGGCCTCACCGGCACGTACGGCATACGCTACGCCTTCAATAAAATCGGCGGCATGCTCAACCTCCGCCTGGATTTTTAGGGATGCGTCGATAGCGGAAATACACCCAAAAAGACAGCGCTGACTGAGGATCATCCTGAGTCAGCGCTGCCTGCATTCTGTATGCATTACGCCCTGTGCTGCAACCCCAGAGCCTTGGCGAACATCCGCCGCCTGCTCAGGGGATGGACGCTGATGTCGGCCACGGCCTTGGCATGGTAGCTTGCGGGATCTTCCTGGAAAAGATAGACCACGCGCACGCTGTCGGGGTCGCCGAGCACGGCCTTGGGGTGGCGTTTCTTCACAAGCTCCAGGCGCTGTCCGGCAAGCGCCTCCATAGCCTTTTCATCGCCAAAGTTCATGCAGCCCGTGGGACACGACAGCACGCAGGAAGGCAGCCTGCCTTCGCGCACTCGGTCTATGCACATATCGCACTTGGAAAGAAGTTTGCCGTCCTTCTGCCTGCGCGGGATGTCATAGGGACAGGCCGCGCGCACGCCGTCGCCGTCCACCTGTTCGGTAAGCGCGGTAAAGATGACGGCGCCAGTGTCCTTATCCTGAATGACCGCGCCTTCCTTGTCGGCATCGGCCTGGCCCATGCAGGGGGGATCCGTGCAGTGGCGGCACTGTTCAGGAAAAAACAGCCAGCGCATGTTTCCGGCCTTGCCTTTTTCGATGAAATGCACGGTTTTCAAGGTAACAAACGACAGGTCCAGCGGATTCTGGTGGGAACCGGCATTGACGGTCTCCTCAGCCGGAAGCTGCTTCCACTGTTTACATGCAACCTGGCAGGAGCGGCAGGCGGTGCAGCGGGTCAGGTCGATAAAGAACATTTTTGCCATGCTCAACTCCTATGCCTTCTCAATGTTGACCATGAAGGCCTTGGTTTCCGGGATGCCTACATTGGGGTCGCCGGCGGCTGCCGTGAGCAGGTTGGCGCTGTCGCCGCCGTTTTTGGGAACAAGCCAGCCGTAATGCCAGGGCAGGCCCACCGTGTGCACCGTCTTGCCGTAGGCTTTCAGCGGCTGCATGCGCTCGGTGACGATAGCCGTTGCGGTCAGGCTGCCGCGCACGCTGCTGACCCTGACCCTGTCGCCGTTGTGTATGCCTCGTGCTTTTGCCAGCACCGGATCAAGCTCGGCAAAGATCTGGGGTTCGGCTTCCAGCAGCCAGCCGCAGCGCCGGGTCATAAGGCCGGTCTGCCAGTGTTCCGTCACCCTGTAGGTCGTTCCGATATAGGGATACTTCGGATTCGCCGTGGCAAGCGGTTCGTTCCGCGCCGTATAGGCCACGGGGTTGACGGACTGCCGCGAAAACGTGTGCTGCCGGAAGGGGGATTCCAGTGGTTCGTAGTGTTCGGGGAAGGGGCCGTCTTCGCGGCCGGGGCCGAAAATCGCGCCAAAGCCGTCCGCCTGCATGATGAAGGGATGCCTGGTTCCGGGGGCGCCGCCGCCGTCCACCACATCACCCGTCCAGGCGCCGTTTTTCCATGCAATGACCGCCTTGGCCGGGTTCCAGGGCGTGCCGTTCTTGTCCACGGAAGCGCGGTTATAGATGATGCGCCGGTTGACCGGCCAGCAGAAGGACCAGTTGGGGAACAGGCCGATGCGCTGTTGTTCCGGGGTCTGGGTCGTATCCCGGCGGGCCATCATATTGCCTTTTTCCGTCCAGGAACCGGCATGCAGCCAGTTGCCGCAGGCGGTTGCCCCGTCAGCCGTGAGCATGGCGAACGCCGGCACCTGCTGGCCCTTGGTGAATTTTTGGCCGGCCACTTCCACGTCGCGCGTAAAGTAGCCGTTCATGAGCCGTGCCACCTTGGCGGGCGAAAAGTCATGGCCTTCCAGCCAGCCGTCCAGTCCCAGCTTGAGGAGGGGATCCGGAAAGACGCCGCCGTCTTTCGTATACAGGGCGCGGATTTTCGCCAGCAGCTCGACGATGATGTCGCCGTCGGGCTTGGTTTCGCCATAGGGTTTCGGCCCCTGGTAGCGCCATTGCATCCAGCGGCCGGAGTTGACGACCGATCCTTCCTTTTCGATGGAAGAGCAGCAGGGCAGGAAGAAGACTTCCGTGGCTATGCTCTTGGGATCCATGCCGGGGCCGCGCCAGAAGGAGGCGGTTTCGTTGTCGAACAGGTTGACATTGACCAGCCAGTCAAGCTTGGCCATGGCCGTGCGGTTTTTGCCGGCATTGGCGCCGCCGCAGGCGGGATTCATGCCCCAGGCGAAGAGGCCCTTGACGCTGCCGCTCGTCATGGAGTCGAAAATGGACAGCCAGAAGTAGTCCGTAAGCTTTTTGCCCGCGTCGACGCGCGGCAGGTAGTCGTAGGCTGCGGCCGCCTCTTCCGACGGATACAGGGACTTCAGGAAGCTGCTGGCGTACTTGGGCCGGTTTTGCCACCAGTTGACGCTCATGGGGTCGTTCGATTTGGGGCTGGCGGCATTGTACGCGTCCAGGCTTGCAAGCTTGCTGTTGGGCACGGGCAGGTAGCCGGGCCAGGCGTTGGCGAGCAAGCCCTGGTCAGTGGAACCCTGCACGTTGGATTCGCCGCGCAGCGCGTTCACGCCGCCGCCGGCCACGCCGATGTTGCCGAGCAGAAGCTGAACGATGGACATGGCGCGGATGTTCTGCACCCCCACGCTCTTCTGCGTCCAGCCCATGGCGTAGAGGATCGTGCCGGCCTTGTCGGGCTTGCCCGTTGCCGCAAAGGCCTCGTAGACCCTGAGCAGGTCTTTTTGCGGGGTGCCGGTGGCCGCCGCGACCCTGGCAGGGGTATAGCGCGCGTAGTGCGTCGCCAGCAGGTTCATCACGCAACGCGGATGCTTGAAGGCGGGATCGCGCCTGGGCACGCCCTTGTCATCCCGTTCAAAGGCCCAGGCGCCCTTGTCGTATCGCCTGCCCTTGGCGTCGAAGCCGGAGAAGATGCCGTGTTTGAAGCTGTATTTTTCGTTCACGATATGCGCCGCATTGGTGTAGTCGCGCACATAGTCCGCGAAATAGAGCTTGTTTTGCAGGATATAGTTGATCAGGCCGCCGAGAAAGGGGATATCCGTGCCGACCCGCAAGGGAGCGTAAATGTCGCACTTGGCGGAAGTGCGCGTAAAGCGCGGATCAACGTGGATAACTGTGGCGCCCGCATCCTGGGCCTTGAGCACCCATTTGAAGCAGATGGGGTGATTTTCCGCTGCATTGCTGCCCATGATGAGTATGCAATCGCTGTTGGCGAGATCATTCCAGTGATTCGTCATCGCGCCGCGTCCGAACGACTCTGCCAGAGCCGCTACCGTGGAGCTGTGTCAGAGCCGCGCCTGGTGCTCGATATACACCAGGCCGAGACTGCGCATCATGGATTGCAACGCCCAGCATTCTTCGTTGTCCAGGGCGGCGGACCCGAAGGAGGCCATGGCTTCCGTGCGGTTGACGACTTCGCCTGCGGCGTTCTTCTGGATAAAGTTCGCATCGCGGGTTTTTTTGACGCGGACGGCGATTTCCTCAAGCGCCCAGTCCCAGGAGACTTCTTTCCATTCCGTGCTGTTCGGAGCGCGGTACAGGGGCTTTTTGGGGCGCTGATCGTTCTCGGAGAGCTGCCAGAGCGATGCCCCCTTGGCGCACAGGGCGCCTTCGTTGATGGGGTGATCCGGATCGCCTTCCACATTGACGGCGCGGCCGGTCGCCTTGGGGTCCTTTGCCGGGTCGCCGGTGCTGACGATAAGTCCGCAGCCCACGGCGCAATAACAGCAGATGCTGGTTGTCTGCCTGGTCCATTGAAGTTTGGATTGCGCGGCATAGGCCTGCGCCGGCGCAAGGCTGAAGCCGAGGCCTCCAAAAGCCGAAGCCACTATTGCCCCGGCGCCTGTTTTCAGAAAGTTTCTGCGTGACTGTTCCATAGATACTCCCGATCATGCTGATGATATATCACTCAATACCACGCATACCCGGACACGGCCGTCAGGTCAACCGGATAATGGCGTGATGCGCACAGTTTTCTCAGGAAACACTCAAGAGACATGCCATGAAAGGCTTGCTTCCCGCGCCCGGAGAACGTACTTTGCAAAAACACGGAAGAGACTTTGTATATGCTTTACAATGCATATACCAAATGCCTTACACAGCCTTGTGCGGAGTGCCTATGAAATTCGCATACGCGCGGGAAAGCGGGACGCTTGCCAAAAAGCTTGCATCCCTGCGCGGCCGGGACTGGATGCCGGACGAACTGCTCGAACTGATAGCCCAAACCAGCCGGATACAGCTACGGGCCTGCGCTGCCATGGCGCACGCTCCCTTTCCCCTGCCCGAGGACAAGGTGACGCCGGAACCCGCGCATCGTCAGGGCGTTCCCCTGCTGCCGCCCGAACACATCCCGCTTCCGGGCAGACGGGGGGCGCTGGTTTGGCGGAAAATTCTGGACATGCTGCGGCTGCGCGGCGACAGCCTGGGCCTGTGCGCCGAAGTCATCCACCAGGCCCTGGCCGGCAAGGCGGGCGCTCCGGGCAGCCTGCGCCCGGATCAGGCCTTTGCGGCGCTGCTGCGCAACGACGCGGCCTTCTTCGCGCATTGGGCCGAGCGCCTGCCCGATGCGCCGGCGCTGCCGCGCTTCCTCGCCCTCAGCAGCCTGGCCCCCACATGTACGCGGCTGCACGCGGCCCTGGCCGATCGCCTGCGTACGGACGAAATCTGGCCGCACGGGCATTGCCCCCTGTGCGGCAGCCCGCCGCTGACAGGCAGGCTTACGGGCAAGGAAGGCTTCCGTTATCACTGCTGTTCCCTGTGCCGCCTGGAGTACCGGGCGCCGCGCCTGGGCTGTCCCTTTTGCGGGGAACAGCGCGACGGGCAGCTCAGCGTCTTCACGGCGGATACCCAGCCGGGCTTTGCCGCCCATGTGTGCCGGGCCTGCGCAAGCTATATCAAGCTGGCGGACTTTCGCGAATATGCCGACCGCGTGTCTGTGCCGGTCCTGGATGACCTGGAATCGCTCCCCCTGGATATCCTGGCGCAGCGGCAGGGCGTGACGCGGCGCACCTTCTCCGCCTGGGGCTTTTGAATGCGAACGCCCGAACGCGCACAGCCGGAAGCCGTTGACCCCGCGCCCCTGCAAGCCAGGCACTGGCGCGCCGGACAATGGCGGACCATCCCCGAGCTGGCTGCCCGCGAAGTCTCTCTGCGCATCCTGTATCCGGGCGGGGAGACCCGCCTATGGGCCTGGCCCCACGAGTGCGCGGCACTGGCCGCCGGGCATGTGCTGCTGGATTGCCTGCACGACGCCGCGCCGGACTGCCCTTCCCCGCAGGGCCTTCCCCCTGTTGCTGCACAGGAACGGGACGGCGCCTGGCATGTCACGCCGTCCGCGGCCGCTGCGGCCCGCACGCGCGCCGTAAGCCTTGCTGCGCCGCCGCCCGCAGACCTGCTTGCGCGTATGGCCGAGTTGCTCCATGCGCCCGGCCTGTGGGACGGCACGGGCTGTTACCACCGCGCCGCGCTGCTCCATGCGGCCACAGGGCGTTTTACCCGCGTGGCGGAAGACATCGGCAGGCACAACTGCCTGGACAGGCTGGCCGGTCATATCGCGCTTTCCGGCGGCAGCGCGCTGACGGATCCGGCGGAACATGTCCTTTTCGTTACCGCGCGCATCAGCGCCAGCCTGTACTGCAAGGCGCGCAGGCTGGGCGTGTCCTGCATCGTCAGCCGCGCGGCGGTCAGCACGGCCTCCATCGAGATGGCGCAACAACAGGGCGTCAGCCTGGTCGGCTTCTGCCGCCCCGACGAAACGCGCTTTACCGTGTTCAGCGATCCGCAGGGCAGGTTTGCGGCATGAGCGACATCACGCGCCGGGAAGAGATCGTGGGCGTCGTGCTGGCAGGAGGCCTTTCGTCCCGCATGGGGAAGCACAAACCCGCGATCAAACTCCGCGAGGACATGCCGGATTTGCTCTCGCGCACCATCGATCTGCTGAGGAGCTGCACGGACGAGGTCTGGATATCCTGCCGCAAGGGCCAGGCTGTGCCGGGCTGCCGGTGCATCCACGACCTGGAGGAAGGCCTCGGCCCTATCGGCGGCATTGTTGCCGCGCTTTCCGCGCTTGCCCGAAGCCCCCGCAAGGCGGCGCTCGTTCTGTCCTGCGATTTGCCCTTCATGAACGCCGACGTGCTCGCCCGCCTCATGCGCGCCCGGCAACGGGCCAAGCCCGGCGCGCTCATGACGACCTTCATCCAGGCCGAAACCGGCTATATTGAAGCGCTGACGGCCATTTACGAACGAGAGGCCCTGCCCTTTTTTGCGCAGGGCCTGGCGCAGGGGCTGCGGCAGATCAATCTTGTGCTTAAGCCCGACCAGCGCACGGATGTGTCGTATACGCGCCGCGAAGCCCTGCCCTTTTTCAACGTGAATTACCCCGCGGACCTGGAGATCGCCCGGCAACTCATAGCAGGCGTGAATCCGGGCCGTTGAAGCTCCACGGATTGCGGCGCTGCAATACCCAAATTGACCTGCCCCCCGATGTTTTGTTAGTTTGCCCTATCGCGCGCCATCTGGATTCCCGCCTTCGCGGGAATGACGGGGAGAGGGGCACTTGCCCTCGGCGTCCCCAAACGTCACCCCCGCGCAGGCGGGGGTCCAGTCCCAAATGCGAATTAATCAGCGCGTCCCAAGAAACAATCTACAAGGCATGTGTTATGGTTACCAAGGTATTGCTGCTTGTTGTGTTTGCTGCGGTCACGATCGCCGTCGGGCTGCGTTTCCGCGGACGGGCCTCCGATGTCAACGGCTTCGTGCTGGCGGGCCGTTCCGTCGGTCCCTGGCTCAGCGCCTTTGCATTCGGAACGACCTATTTTTCCGCGGTGGTTTTCGTGGGCTACGCCGGGCAGTTCGGCTGGCGCTACGGAACGTCGGCGGTATGGATCGGCCTGGGCAACGCCCTCATCGGTTCGCTCATGGCCTGGGTGGTGCTCGGCCGCCGCACGCGGATCATGACACGGCACCTGAACAGCGCGACCATGCCGGAATTCTTCGGCAGCCGCTTCAGCTCCAACGCCCTCAAGGTCGTGGCGTCCATCATCATCTTCGTCTTTCTCATCCCGTACACGGCCTCGCTGTATAACGGGCTGTCGCGGCTCTTCGCCATGGCCTTCAATATAGATTTTACCCTCTGCATCGTGCTGATGGCCGTTCTGACGGCTGTCTACGTCATCGCCGGAGGCTATTTCGCCACGGCTGTCAACGATTTCATCCAGGGCATCATCATGCTCGCCGGGATCATTGCGGTTATCGCCGCGATTCTGCATGAGAACGGCGGCTTTCTCGCGGCCCTCGACACCCTTGCCCGTGTGCAGGACGCATCCGTATCCTCAACGCCCGGCATCTTCACCTCCTTTTTCGGGCCGGATCCCGTAAACCTGCTGAGCGTCGTCATACTCACCTCGCTCGGCACCTGGGGTCTGCCGCAGATGGTGCAAAAATTCTATGCGATCCAGTCCGAGCAGGCGATTCGCAAGGGCACGATTATCTCCACCTTTTTCGCGATCATTGTGGCGGGGGGCTGCTATTTTCTCGGCAGTTTCGGGCGGCTGTACGCGGACGTGATCAATATCAGGGCGGACGGCTACGACGCCATCATCCCGACGATGCTGTCGGGACTTTCCCCGCTGTTGATAGGCCTGACCGTGATCCTGGTGCTTTCAGCGTCCATGTCCACGCTTTCCTCGCTGGTCATAACCTCGTCGGCGACCTTCACGCTCGATTTTTTGCGGGGCAACATCATCAAAAACATGGATGAACGCGTGCAACTGCGCACGATACGGGGGCTTATCGCCCTGTTTATCCTCATCTCGTCCGTCATCGCCATCATTCAATACAAGAGCAGCATCACCTTTATCGCGCAACTCATGGGCATTTCGTGGGGCGCCCTGGCGGGGGCCTTCCTGGCGCCGCTCCTGTACGGGCTGTATTGGAAGCGGACAAGCAACGCGGCGGTCTGGTGCTGCTTTGCGTTCGGCACGCTGTTCATGACGGCGAACATCCTGCTCAAGGACCTGTTCCCGGCTATCCTCAAGTCCCCCATCAATGCCGGCGCCTTCGCCATGCTGGCCGGCCTTGCCCTCGTGCCGCTGGTGAGCGCGTTCGCAAAGCCCAGGGACAGCAAGTCGGTCGAGCACTGCTTCGCCTGCTATGAGCAGACAACCACCGCGAAGGTGCTGCAAACCCTCGACAGCGGGAACGGGGCTACGAAAGCAGCTTAACTTTGAAAAGGCGTCACACAGTCATGATGAGGCAGGCCCTGTTGCTTATGCTTTGCCTTGCACTGTTGGGCGGGTGCGGGTATTCACCTTACAAGAGTTCCTACTATGCATCCACGCTGGATTTCGAGCAGGTGGAGAAAAATGCCTGGACCATTCTCGCGCCACGAGCAGGTCACTACAGACGAGAGGGACGTCCTCCGGCCGAAGGCAATGACAGTGCTCTGCTTCCACGACATTTTCCAATCCGGGATGTTATCCGCTATCCGTTTGGGGTTCTTTTCAACGCCAAAATCCCTTCACTTGACATTTATGCCTGAGAAGCTAGAAAGTTTACAGATAGCTGGGTTAATGGAGAAATAGCGATGAGTGATCCCACGAGCGGCGAAACAGAACGCTCCGGCTATTGGATAGAGCTGGCCGAATATGACTTGGAGACTGCCAAGGCCATGCTTCAAACCAGCAGATATTTGTATGTGGGATTTATGTGTCAGCAGACGGTGGAAAAAGCGTTAAAAGCCGTCATTGCCAAGGGTGGCATTTTTCCGCCAAAAACGCATGATCTGGTACGCCTGGCTGAGTTGGGTAATCTGAACAACATATTGAGTGACGATCAAAATCATCTTCTTGATGAACTTTACCCGCTCAGTATAGAGGCAAGATACCCTTCTCATAAGGAAATGCTCTCACGGACGTTAAATAGACATACTTGCGCTGCATATATCACAAAAACAGAGGCGATGCTGCAATGGATCAAAGAGAAGCTCTAACATTGGCCAGGCAATATGCTGCGGTTGTTGCCCATGAGTTGCGCCCTGACAAGATCGTGCTGTACGGCTCTTATGCAAAAGGAGCTGCATCAGGCAAAAGTGATATTGATGTAGCCGTCATTTTTCATGGTTTTGATGGAGATTGGCTCCGCGTATACACGCGCCTTTCTCATTTGAGAAGAAACGTGAGTTCTCTCATTGAGCCTGTTCTCCTGGATAGCGCAAACGACAAAAGCGGATTTGTGGACGAAGTGCTGGCGGCCGGAGAAGTGGTCTACCAGCAATAAGCTCAAAGCAGGATATAGCTTTACGCCGCGCTGCCCCGGATGAGCGCCCTGCGGCGCTTGCGGGCCACCTCCTGCAAGTCTGCCGCCGGATCGCTTTCATCCACGATTTCCCGGCCTAAAATCGCCTCCAGCACGTCTTCCAGGCTGACCACTCCGGCCAGGCCGCCGAATTCGTCCAGCACCGCGAACAGGTGCGTGCGCGAATTCAGGAACTGCTTGAGCAGTTCGTGCAGGGGCAGACTGTCCAGCACAAAATGCAGGGGCTGCATCAGTTCGCCGAGCGTATGCCCCGTGTCGCCCGAGGCCAGGCGCCGGGCCAGGCTGTGGCGGCTTATGATGCCGACCAGATCCTCGTTGTTTTCGGCATACAGCGGAATGCGGCTGAAGTTCCACAGGCCGCGCTCGGCGTAGGCTTCTTCCAGCGGCAGGGAGACCGGCAGGGAAAAAACCACGGTGCGCGGGGTCATGATGTCGTGGACCCGCTTTTGGTCAAGCCCCAGGATGTTGCCGATGATCGTCTCTTCGGCCGGCCGGATGACGCCTTCCTTGCGGGACAGGCTGACCACGGCCATGATGTCGGCTTCCGTCGCCAGGGCGTGCCGGGATTTTTGGGGCAGCAGAAAACGGTTGATCAAGCCGAAAAACCAGATCACCGGCATAAATGCGCGCGTCAGCAGGTGGATCGGCATGGCCAGCGCCGACGCGAGGGAATCCGCGTACACAACGCCGTACGTTTTCGGGATGATTTCGCCAAGGGTCAGGCACAAGAGGGTAAAGACGACCACAAACGCGGACATGTCGCCCTGCCCGAACACGCTGGCGGCCACCGCCCCCACGATAACGGAGCCCGCCGTATTGACCAGGGTGTTGAGGGTGAGTATGGCCGCAATGGGTCTGTCCACCTGGCTGCGCAGCGCATGCAGCAGCTCGCCGGAGCGGCGGCCCTCCCCGCGCAGGCGCTCGATGCCGCTCCAGGACACGGCATAGAGCGCTGCTTCCACGATGGAGCAAAAACTGCTGACACTCACGACGCACAGCACAATAGCAATCAGCATCACCATACGCATCCCCTTGCTTTTCAAAAACAGGCGCATGGAGTATAGCTTGGATCCATGCGGCCTGACAATCATTCCCGGCGCGGCCCTGCCCGCGCTCCCGCGCGCGCCGTCCTGTTTGACCGGGACGGCACCCTGATCGAGGACAGGCACTACCTGTCCGATCCCGCGCAGGTCACGCTTCTGCCCGGCGTTGCGCAGGCCTTGCTCCGTCTTGCGCAAGCGGCCTGCGGCTTATTTGTGGTCAGCAACCAGTCCGGCGTGGGACGCGGCTATTTCAGCCTGGAAAGCGCCCATGCCTGCAACGCGCGCCTGGCGCAGCTTCTGGCCGCGCATGACGTGCATTTTACCGACATGCTGCTGTGCCCCCATGGCCCGGAAGAAGGCTGCGCCTGCCGCAAGCCGCAAACAGGCATGTGGGATGCGCTGCGCGAGCGCCACGGCCTGCACGCGGAGCACACGGCCATGGTTGGCGACAAGCGCGACGATGTGGGCTTCGGTCGGGCCGCCGGGCTGCGCGCCGTACTCGTGCTGACCGGCAAGGGCCGCGACCATGCCGCGGACCTCGGCCTGCCGCTGCCGGATACGGGCTTCTGGACGCCAAGCGCGCCCCTGCCCCCGGACATGCCCCATGCCGTGGCCGCGGACCTCGCGGCTGCCGTGGATTTTTTGGAGCAATGCGAACGCGCCCCCCGGTGAATCTCCGAGGGGCGCGTCGTTTTTGTGGCTTGAAAAATCAGGCTTTTTTAGAATTTGAAGCGGAAAGTTCCGAACAGGCCGTGCCCGGCGCGATGTTCGGAAAGCTGGAGATTATAGTTGACGCCAAAGGAAAGGCCCTTCCCGTTGGCAAGCTCTATGCCCGCCGTGCCGTCAAAGCTCACGTAATCCACGGCCTGCGTCTTCAAATCCGTGCTGCCGGCCACGCCGGGAACCCGCACGCGGGTTTTGGCATCCACATCGCCGGCAGCGGGAATGACGCCCACATCAACGAGGGGTCTGAAGGTCCAGCCGCTCTCACCGGCGTTAAAGGTCCTGGCAAGGCTGACGCCCACGGGGAAGGTCCAGATGCTCTGGTAGCTGTCCTCCGTCTTGAATACCGTCTCCCCGGCGCTCTTGGTCTTGTGGCCGTCCGTATGGATGCCCGCCCAGCGGATTCCGGCATGGGGAATGATGTCCAGGCCCGATGTTTCCAGGCGGTATTCGGCTCTAACGCCCGCGTGCCAGGCCCGGCTGTTCGCGTCGCCCTTCAGTTCGGCCATGTCCATACTCACGGGGAGTTCCTGGCGCAGGCTGTTATAAGTGCCGGTGTAGCCGCCATCAAGGCTTACGCCGAAGCTCTCCACATTCACTCCGCCGTAGAGATTCACGCCCCAGAACGAGGTGTTGCTTGTGGTCTTGTTGAAGTCGCCGGTGGACTCGGCATATCCGCCGCCCACGTTGAAGGCCGCGCCGAGGCGGAACCTTTCCTGGAAGGTGTAGTCCGCGCCGAAAGCGATGCCGCCAACAGAGCTATTGTATCCGGTTTTGAACTCCCCTGCCTTCATGCCCCAGACACGGTTGTTCTGGTACAGAGGCATGAGCCACAGGCCGATGCCGTTGTTTGAATAGTCGCTCCCGGCGGCCATGCCGACGAGGGTTTCGCCGTCCGCTCCGTGATGCATGGCCGTACCTCGTATACCGCCAGCGGGGGCGACGGAAGTGGTGCGGGCTCCGGCCGCGCCAGCGCCTGCATTGACCGCGCCCATCGTCACGCCGGGAACAGCGCCCGCCTGGGCAAGCTGGGCCGCGCCTTCAATGGTAGCGGCAGCCTGTCTGACGTCGCCTATATAGTCGGTGTTGCTTGCGCGGGAAAGAAACTTGATGCCCGCGTTGGAAGAATGCGGGTTGGGCGGTCCCATGCCGTCAATCAGGCTGCCCATGCCGCCGGAAAGACCGGGAAGGGCTTCTGCTGCACTCCTTTCCCGGAGGCGCAGCATATAAGAAGTGCCCTCCCACCGACCGAATGGGGTCAAAAGGCGGTTTGTCGATGCAGGTTCTTCAAAATCCCGCTTCAGATTGGCTCCTGTCCAGGCAGCGTCGCTGGAAACGCGGGAACCGGACGTCACCAGTTCATATTCGCCAGCTTCGCCGCCTGTGATGGTAAGCGTGGAGCCGTCGTCTACGGCAAGCTTGCCGGTGATTTCCAGCGCCTTATCGGCTGCAAATACTCTGAGATAGGAGTCGGCACCGAAAAACGCATCACCGTCCACCTTCAGGCGACCCGCCGCCACGGCAGGGCCAATATGCACCACACCTTCCGCTCCGGTTCCGGTCCCCTGCGTCTGGGGAGGGGCGGGGGTTCCAATACGCACCGTGCCTTGCGTTACGGTCAGATTACCTTTGATAAAATTCTGGTCGCCGTGGACGTTAAGCGACGCGTCCGGACCTTCCAAAAAAACGCCATGTGGAGCAGTGAGAGTGCTTCCGTAAAGGATCCCAAGCCAACCGCCGGACGATTTCAACGGACCTTTATCTATGGTGAGTTGCGCCGAGGTCGTCGGCATGCCGGGCGCTTCATCATGAAGACCGCCCAGAGCGAACATGCCGCCGTTTTGGGTAAGCGAACCGATAGTAGAGTGGCCTCGGAGAAATCCCAATGCGCCGCCGTCCTGGGTTACCGCACCGGAAACGGTGATAAATGTCGTATCATCGCTTCCGCAAGAACTCACGGTAAACTCGCCATCGCTTTGGGTCAGGCTGCCAGCAGTAATAATGCCTCCGCGGGAGGGTTTGATGTAGCCGCCAGTCTGAGTCAGCGCATCGTTAACTTTGAGGATGCCTCCTGGATGGACCATGAAGCTGCCGCCGGGCTGAATAGTCACCGTATCCCATGTTTCTGCACTATCCACTGAGCGGCCATCATTGACGCAGAGGTTGTTAGCGTCGCAGACGCCAGCGGCCTGGGCCACGCCTGCGATGCCTCCCACAAGCAGCCCCACGGCCAGCAGGCCCGCAAGCGCGGCAGACCGGCACCGTTTGAGAATGGATTTCCATAATCCGTGTTTCATGTGTAGCTCCCCTTCTTTTGTATGTTCCAGTTTATGGTTTGCGCCGCGTTTCTGGCCGTGCCGGAGCAACGGAGCCGCTTTTGCCGGGTGTTGCCTGCGGATTTGCCTGCACCGTCACGCTGGGCAAAGCGTGCAAGGTCGGTTTTTCCTTGTTCATTTCCCGCATCACCGAGTCAGTGACATCCAGGGCCGGGCTGTACGCAAAAAACGCGCCTGCCTGGGATGTTGCCTCCACAACGGCGGCGGATTTTGAGCTTGGCTATAAGGCGCACACTTACTTGATGGTATCCGTTTCGTAGCTCTTTCTTTTGTGCCAGCTCCAGCTCGTGAAAACGAATTTTCTGCCAAGAAAATGTGAATATTTTCCTTGGTATACATGGAATAAAACCCTCTTACTCCATGCTAACCAATAATGCAAGCATAAAATTAAGTATATACACAGTGTAACACTGGAAAATGCCTCGTAGGATATCAAAGGAGGCATGTTCATGAGTGACGATAATCAATTAGGTCAAAGAATTCGGGCATTAAGGACGAAAAAGAAACTCACTCAAGAGCAAATTTCCGAATTGGTAGGGCTGAATAGTAAATATTGGAGCGAGCTTGAGCGAGGAAACGAAACTATTTCTCTAAAAAATTTAAATAAAATTGCCATAGCTCTTGAATTGCCGCTGGTGGACCTCCTCAATACGGCACACGAAGCTCCACGGAAAGTACTTGAAAAAGAAGTACAGCAAATGATTTGTGAAGCTGACGATGAACAGCTAAAGACGATTTACCGGATTTTGAATGCTGTGGTTAGATAAAAAATCTATAAAGTAATTATTTTATTCACGAACAAGCGGAAAAGCTGGGCACAACGCGAAAAGCGCCGCCAGAGCCTTGAGGGGCTTACTGGCGGCACCTCCACAGGCGTTCGCGGACGCCAGAGGGTCTCAGTGACTCGAACTCCCCGGATCGTTCCCGCAGGCGGCAGAAGATGAGAAAGCCGAAAGCAGAAAAATTGCGCATCCCCTTTTCAGGGGGGATTGCATATTTGACAAAAATGCGCATTATGCGCATAAACATCTCATGACAACAAAGGAACTTGTCAAGAGGTTGGAGCAGGCCGGATTCATTAATACGGGCGGCGCAAAGCATGACAAACTGCGTCACCCGGACGGACGGGTTACGGTTGTCCACCGGCACAGGGGAGACATACCGCCCGGAACCCTCAAGAATATTGAAAAGCAAACCGGCGTAAAGCTTTCATGAGTTCAAGGAGAATATCTTATGCTGTACCCCGTTATTGTACATAAGGACCCGGTATCTGATTACGGCATCACTGTGCCGGACTTTCCCGGCGTGTTCTCCGGCGGCGCTTCTCTTGATGAAGCCATTGCCAACGTGCAGGATGCCATAGAAACATACTACGAAGGAGAGGAGGTCGAGGCCCTGCCCGCCCCCACGCCGCTTGATGCGGTTATAGCATCAGAAGCCGCCAATGCGGGCGCTGTTGTGCTTGTGGATGTCAATTTTGATTTTCTGGATACAAGGTCTGTCCCTGTGAATATCACGTTGCCCCTTTGGTTGCGCAATCGTATAGACAAGGCGGCAAGGGACGCGGGCCTGAACCGTTCCAGGTATCTTGCCAAAGCGGCCCAGGCGTACGGCGTATAACCCTATTGCCCGCCCCTCATCCTCCTGCGGCGAGCCTGCCCTGCCGCGCCGCTTCCTGCTTGCGTTCGCGGGTGCCCAGGGGCCTCAGGGATTCGAACTCCCCGGATCGTTCCTGCAGG
>Ga0082212_10004938_pt1 | contig 18382 bp, 10 predicted proteins | sample TergutNt197P3_FD_71548 | JGI IMG/M metagenome (GOLD analysis project Ga0082212, IMG submission 71548) | Neocapritermes taracua P3 segment gut microbial communities from Petit-Saut dam, French Guiana - Nt197 P3 | ecosystem: Host-associated > Arthropoda: Insects > Digestive system > Gut ...
AAGCGCATAAAAGGAAACAGCCTTTATAGTCATTCCCGCCAGGTCGAATCAAGGGGTCGGTTAACATGGTTGCGCCATTCAAAGAATCCGGATGACTCGACGGACATTGGAATATTCCTCTATCCTCCAATTCCGACGGCGCGAAAGAGCCGCCCGGGCAATAGTATCCGTCGCTGCTAAACCCTGCAGGCAAGGCGGAACTTCCCCTGCACGGCGCGTTGCAGATGTTTGCGCCCGCAGGTATATAGTATCCGGGCTCGCATTCTATTGCTCATCCTGCGCATACAACCGCGGAATCGCCGCCCCAAATATCCGGAATAGCGCAGTAATCGGACAACCCCGTCGCGTCCTTGTAACAATCTCCGGCTTGCGCCTCGGTCGCGGTCGGCCATTTTTCATACAGGAATTGTCCATCGCTTGTCGCCGACGGCCCGGCCAATGCCGAGCAGCCATCAAACGTGTTCTTGAACATGGCCGACCCTGCGGCGCCCGATATGCCGTCGAATAATCCGCTGCCGATACTGGTCAGACCGCTGCAGCCGTTGAATGTCCGCTGGAACATATCCTTTATTGGCGCGCCGCTTATGCCAGAAAACAGATTGCCGGGAATTTTACCGGTCAGGCCGATGCAATCTTTGAATGTGCTGTCGAACATGCTGTCGTCCGGCGCTCCGACAATCCCTGCGAAAAGGTTTTCAGGAATCGGTCCGCTTAAACCACCGCAGCCTTGGAACACAAGCTGGAATATGCCGGGCTTCGGAGCGCCGCTGATGCCCTTGAACAATTTTTCAGGTATCGGGCCGGAGAGATTGTTGCAGTTATAGAACGTGCCGGAAAACATTAAACCCTTTGGCGCGCCGGTAATGCCGCTGAATAAATTTTCGGGTATCGAGCCGGAAAGACCGCTGCAGTTAGCGAATGTGGAGCTGAACATAGAATCCGCCGGCGCGCCTTTGATTCCGGCGAACAAGTTTTCAGGTATCGGGCCGGTCAAGCCGCTGCAGCCGGAAAATGTGCTGGCGAACAACAGAGTCTGCGGAGCGCCGTTTATGGTGGAGAAAAGATTCTCCGGAATCTTGCCGGAAAGGCCCGAGCATCCATAGAACGTGCCCAGGAACATCCATTCGCCCGTCGTGCTGATGGTGCTGAATAATTCGGGCGGTATCGCATAGCCCGTCGCCGGATCGCCGGTCAATCCCTTGCACCCGTAAAAAGTATAATTGAACATCAGCCTTGAATCCGGCCAGGAACCCTGCGACTTGATGCTTTTGAACAAATCTTTGGGTATGGGCCCGGTCAGTTTTTCGCACTCGGCGAATGTGAATGAGAACATGTTATACATTGTGCCGCGGTCGGGTCCGTCGAACAAATTCGCAGGTATCTGGCCGGCCAGATTTTTACAGCCGGAAAATATTTGCCGGAAATGCGGGCTGCCGTAATACGAGCTATCCACAACCGGGAACATTTTTCCCAGATTGCCGGCAATGCCGGTCATCTTCAATTTGTTCGTAGACTTATCAAAGCTGATAGGGGTAGAGTCGGCGGTGTAAGCTCTGTACTTAGTCGCCAATCCGGTAAATCTTACGGTATAATTTTTAGTGGCGGCATACGCGTGAGCATGGGTTGTCAGCGAAGCATCCGCTTTGGTTATCGTTTCGATATTGCCGTCGCCCCAATCGACATAGAAAGTTCCTTGCGCCGCCAGTTGAAAATCAAATACCTCGCCCGCATCCATGCCGGTCAAAGTCACCTTGAACGCGTCCGCGGGGAATTCTATAGCCGGCGCAATCGGCCCGCATCCGGTGCCATCGCCTGATAATTCATAGCCTGGACTGCACATCGGCAGTTCCGGTATCTGTTGAAGAGTCTCGCAATTTTCAGTATATCCGATCGTGCCGAAATAACATCTCGTTATCGTAGTCGTCGTCAGAGTGCCGCCGCCGCTGATTAATTCTATAGTTTCTTTCGTCTCTATTTCTTTGTAACAATTTGCAATTTCGTTCCTTGGCAAGTACGAACCGGTCCACCCGGCGGGACATTCGTTTATGCCTAGATTACCATGCGGCGCAAACGGCATAAAATGAGTTTCCGGGCAATAGCTTCCATCCGGGCAAGGCGCGCAAGTTGCCGTATCCTCGGGAACATATTCGCCCGCTTCGCAGATAAGCGGATAAATCTCTCTTTCCTCTATCTCGCATTCAACCGCGGGATCGCCGCCCCAGTTCTGTGGAACAGCGCAATAATCGTCCAACTTCGTCGCGTTCGCGTAACAATCCTCGGCCTGTTCCGTAGACGGCCATTTCTCATAAAGGAATTGTCCATTGGTCGTTGCCGACGGCCCGGTCAAGCTGCTGCAGCCAAAGAACGTCTCGCGAAACATTTTCGAGCCGCGCTTCAACCCAACCTGCCCGCCCCCGGTCTGGCCGTACCCGTTGCCGACGCAATATATTTCTTCCGGATTGCCGACGATGCCGTCGAACAGTCCATCGCCGATACCGGAAAGCTTGCCGCATCCTGAAAATGTCTGGTCAAACAAGCCGGGCGCGGGCTTGCCGCTTACGCCGGCAAACAAACTGCCCGGAATTGCGCCGGAAAGCCCAGTGCAGTCTTTGAACGTTGCGAGAAATGCAGCTTCTCCACCCATAAGGCAGACAAAACCTTCGGCTATGGGCGCTGAAGGATCGCCAGCAACACCGGCGAACAAATCGGCCGGTATCGAACCGGTCAAACCGGTGCAACCGGCGAATGTGTGAGAGAACATATATTGTTGCGGCCTGCCGCTTATGCCGAAAAATAAACTGCCCGGGATTGAGCCGGTCAGACCGGTACAGTCTTTGAATGTGCTGCAAAACGTGCACCGTTCCGGCGCGCCGCTGACATTGCTGAACAGACCGGCCGGGATCGAGCCTTGCAATCCGCTGCAGCCGGAGAATGTGCCGGCAAACATCTGGTATGCGGGCGCGCCGCTGACGTTGCTGAACAGACCGGCCGGAATCGAACCGGTCAAACCGGTGCAGCCGGCAAATGTTTCCATGAACATACTGCCTTCCGGCGCGCCATTGACACCGGCAAATAAGTTCGGAGGAATCGAACCGGTCAGACCGGTACAATCTCTGAATGTTTGAGTGAACATCCAATCCGCCGGCGCGCCGTCAAGACCGGCGAACAGGTTTGCCGGAATCGAACCTTTCAGATTGCTGCAGCCATAGAATGTGCCATAAAACCGAGGAGTGCCAAAAGTTCCGGCATCGGGATTTTTCAGTATCGGGAATATCGCGCCCAAATTGCCGGCGATGGCCGTCATCTTTTCTTTATTCGTAGAACCGCTGAAGGATATTGCCGGACCCACGGTTGATTTGCCGTCAACGGAAACCACGATATCGGGATTATATCCCGTCGCATTGCCTCTTATAGAAACCGTGTAGTTCCCGGATTTGGCATACGCGTGCGTGTAAGTGAAAGGCAGCGCATTCAGGTGGGCGATGTTTTCAAGCGGACTGTCGTCCCCCCAATCAACTTGGAAGTTGCCTTTGGCGGCTATTTGGAAATCGAAAACATCATTGGTTTTTATACTTGTAAGAGTCACCGTAAACGGTCCGGCAAGCGTTACCGGCGCCGCCATCACAATCAGAGTATCCATCGCTTGCTGCACCGCCACGGTATCCGCAACTTGCTTTGTGGCATATCTGCTGCCGTAATAGTCCGTCATCGTCCCGGACAAAGACTTGTTGGCATTATCCACCAAGTACAGGATATACTCGGAATTCACGGCCTGCCTTGCGTCATGCGCGGCGATCGGCACATCCAATCCGGTCTTGGCCGCAAGGTACCGATGCGCGTATTCCACATTCGCTATGGGGCCGGCAAGAACGCCTGCCTGCAGGCCCAGCACCAGGCCCAGTGATAAAAACAATGCCTTTAAAATCTTCATCGCGGTTCGCTTTTGTTAGGTTCAACCTAAGGCGTCGGCAAAGTCGGCGTCGCGACAAGCACGGTTCCCCCTTGGAAGTTCTTTTCCCCGGTAATCGTACTGTTGCCGGTCAGCGTGACGGTACCCGCCGCAACCGCCGCAACCGTCGGCAGTCCGGCATTTGTTGCGGCGCCGCTTGCGGGCCAGGCCGCAACGACTTCCTTGGTTCCGGTCGTAGAACCCGCCGCGCCCCACAGCGCGACTTTGCCATTCGCGCCCGCTTGTTCCGCCGATGGCAGCTTGTCCTGCTTGTTGCCTGCGAGCGCATCTACGACCCCAGGAACGACTTCGTTAATCAGATTCTCTCCATACTTGTACACGGCATGACCGGTGGTCAGGCCCGTGGCGCTCTCTACAATTCCGTCATTCGCATTTATAATCGCAACCTGACCCGCCGTGGAATTCTTGCCGTTGACTTGCGCACCCCAAGTTGCAACATAGCCTTGCGTCATGTTGGATGCTTTATCCTGCTTGTTGGCATTGTCGCCGCCGCCGCCGCCAGCGCCGTCTATCGTCACGTCAACATAATTCTTCAAGTTCGCTGAAATCGTATCGCCGTACGCATACACCGCCTTGGCCGATGGATACTGAGTATCGGTGCTTGTCGAGGATACGGTCGTGACCTTGTTGTTCGTAATCTCAACCCCGGGCACGGTAACAGTTTGGGCCGCACCATCAACCGTCAGTTTTACAGTTGCAGGATTCGTATCGGCCGCCAATGTAACGCTGCCGATTCCGCCCCCGGTGCCGCCGCCGAGCGATGCCGCGGCAATCGCGGCTTGCACTGCCGCTACGGTCGGATATTTAATATTGCTTCCGCTGTCGGTCACAATGTTGGTGGATTTGTTCGCCACATCTTCCTTGCTGCCTATATCGGGCACAACTATGCCGGATACAACATCCCAGACCGCTCTGGCCGAAGGATATTGAGTATGAGTGCTTGCCGAAGATATAGCCGTAATCTTGTTGTTCGTAATCTCAACCCCTGGCACGGTGACCGTTTGCGCCGCACCATCGACCGTCAGTCTTACGGTCGCAGGATTCGTATCGGCCGCCAGAGTAACGCTGCCGATCCCACCGCCGGTAAATGTTGCCGCGGCTATAGCGTCCGACACCGCGCCCGCAGTTATCAAATCCTGCTGCGTGGCAGTGGTAAGCCCCAATATGCTTGACACGATTCCTTTCTGCCCCGCGGTCTGAAATTTTCCCGAACCGTCGGAAGCCCACAGCGCCACGTTGCCGGCCGTCATGCCGGTCGCCTTTTCCTGTTTGTTCGCGGCGGGAGAGCTGTTCATCACATAATTGTAAACCGCGCGCCCTTCGACCAAGCCTTGCGAAGTCTCGTCGATGCCCGATGCGTTATTCACGATGGTTTTTTCACCTTCGGTCTGACATCTTTTCTCAGCGCCTGTGCCTGTGCAAGCCCACGTCGCTACATTGCCCCCTTGCACGCCGGTGGCTTTGTTTTGCTTGTTCGACACATCTCCGCCGCCGCTGCCGCCGCCGCTGCCGATGGCTTCATCAATGGCATTCTGCACATAAGTCTGCACCGCAGCGACCGACGGATATCTGTCGGCTCGGTCGCCTGCCGAAACCGATCCGACATTCTGAATTTTGTTGCTTTTATCTTCCTTGCCGGAAACGTTTACGTTATTCGCGATATAGCTCGCGACCGCGCCCGCTTCCACCAGGTCTTGCGAACCTATGGCAATCCCGCTTGTTGTGCTGACCACGCCTTTCCAGCCAGTTGTTTGTCTGCCATTGTTTGTGTCCCATACCGCTACTTTTCCTTTTGCTAAATTCCCGTTGGAAACGGAAAGCTTATCCTGTTTTCCTTCGCCCACATCCAAAACATCGACAATTGCCCAAAGGCTGGTGAACTGCGTATTGGTGGAATTTCTGAAGTTATTGAACTCCGCGATTGTGGCGTACAAGTTCAGATTAAGATCCTCGCCGCAAAGCGCGCAGTTCCCGCCGCCGCCACCGCTGGTGCCGGGGGTGCCCGGAGCGTACGGTTTCGCTTCGCCTGAAACGCCGACATTAGGCATTCTCATCAACGGAATGCTTGACGCGCGCACGGGCGCGGCATTCTGCTTTTTTACCGCGACGGGCTGCGCCGCACTTGCGGTATCTATGCGCACCGTGCCTGTTCCCGCGGCTTTGGTCACCGTCGCGGCACCGTAAGATACCGCCGGCAAAGTCATCAAAATAATTGGAAAAATAAAATGTTTCATAGAAAATCCCCCCATTAATTCTTACGATTATATCACAAAAGACGCAACCGACGCAATTCAATTTATAGCCGGAATTTCGGGAATATATAGGAAAATTTCAAATTATTAGATGTAAGTATGCTTGATGTATCATTTTGAAATATTTGATATCTGGATTGCCTCAAAGCTTCGCTCCTCGCAATGACAAACTTGCGCTTAGTTGTCATTGCGAGCCCGAAGGGCGCAACAATCCAGTTGTAAATAGTTTTAATAAAGATACTTTAGGTTTACTTTAGAAATTACGGGCAAGTCGACGGCGCGGGAAGATCGCCAAGGAAATTGCAAAAATATTTTGCTTGAATCGTAGCGTTGTTCGTCAGAATGGAGGGAGGGCTATCCAAGCCTAGGCCGCCACCCGAGCAAAAATCGCTATTCGCGGTACCGGCAATTATCGCAGCTCCGACATCGACCGCTTTCTGCTGACATGAATTTCCGTTCAAGCCGCCTGTTTGGGTATTCCTTCTTCGGCAATCGCCGCGAACTATAGTAGGATCTGCGCCCAACCCGTTATTAACGACATAAACCATTCTTACTCCCATGTGGCTATGGCCCTCGATACTAACCAGCGGGGACTCCACTCCTGTCAAAGAGTCCGCTTTGCAAATATTATTCGGGCTGCATACGCTCCCGCCGCTGACGGAACAAGTTCCAAAAGTTATCTCATTATTAACGCAGCAGTATTCAAGATACGCGTCGCCCCAATGCGCGCCGTCGCATCCTTCTCTGTTGTGATACCCCGTGTAACCCGCAGGCCCATCGCACGGCACCTTGTTGTTTATGAACGGACAGTCATCCCAGAAAGTGGATTCCGGACAGTTTCTCGCAAGAATAGTGCCATTCGATTGCGGATAATAACCCACACGACCCGCGCCGCATTTCAGCTCGCCTCTTTTGCAGCCCCCGACGCCAGTCGGAATTTCATCCACCGGACAGCCGCAGGATGTATCGCAAACCGGACAGGGCTGGTTATTCTCCTCGCATAGCCACTTGGTGCCAAGCGCATTGCAAGCGCATATCCACCCGTCATAATATCCTATCGCGCCGGGCGTGCACGGCGTGACCAGATCGCAGCCTCCGTTTCCATTAGGGAAAGCGTCGGCGGGACAGCCGCAAGTTCCCAGCCCGAACTCGTTGCGCGGGCAGCTCTCCCAATCCAGCAGGCAATTATACATGCAGCGCCTGACTTGTCCGTTTCTTTCAAAATCTTTATCGCATGGGTTCTCGCACGGGGTTTCCTTTATCAGCCCGTTTATCCCATTTATCGTCGTGACTTTATTTACCGCCTGCGTGGTGGCATAGCTGGAGTTGCAATAGTTGGAAGTCGGCCGATCATTCAGCCTCCAGTTCGCGTTATCCACGGCGCATAGCATGTATTTCATATTCGCCGCCCATCCGGATTGCGAAGACTCTTTTATCGGCACGGATACGCCATGCTTTTGGTTTATGTAGTTATGGATGAATTGCACGTTCGCAATCTGGAAATCATCGGCAGCGGCAAGCAAGCTTCCGGTAGAAAATAATATCAAAAATATTCCTAGTGCAAATTTCATATTTATTTAAATCTTATTCTCTTACGGCGCGGCCGGCAAGTCCGGACTGTTGACATAAACTATGTTTCCGGTTCCGCGGAAATCTTTCGTGCCCGAAATGGTCTGATTGCCGCTGGTCGTTACAACGCCCGGCACGGCGACCGCGGGCTTAGCAGCGCCGTCGACCGTCAGCACCACGGTCGCAGGAGCGGTGCCGGCCGACAAGCCGATATCGCTGACAGTGCCGCCGCCGTTTTCATCGACATATTTCTGCACATAAGTTTTCATCACATTGCCGATAATCAGCCAATCGGGGTGAGCCGTCAAATCCGTCTCGCTTGTCGCGATGCCCTTGCCCGTCACGGTTTGTCCGCCCGCGCCCCATATCGCGACGCTGCCCGATACGGCCGTTGCGTCGGTCGATTTGTCCTGCTTATTCTTTATCGTAGTGTTGGCCTCTATATACGCATCAAGCTTCGTCTTGAAAACCTCGTCGAAATTGGCGTTCACAAACGCGATGAACGCGGTCTTGAATGCGGCGCTGTTGACGTAAGTATTCATCTCGTCGATTATTTTCTGCTTGAGAAGCGAAGAGCTGTACTTGTTGGTGATATAGTTGTTCAAGATATCTTCGAAATTGTTTGTGAAGAATTGGCTTAAGATTTCTTCGAAGTTCTCATTGATATAGTTCTCGATATACTTATTAATCTCGCCCTTGAAGACTTTCTCGAAGTTATTGGTGATATATTCTTCGATCTTGTTGTCTATCAGCGTTTGGAACTCGTTGCTTTCCGTTATGTATTTATTGATTTCGTTCACCACCTTGGACTTGAAAATCTCGTCGAAGTTGTTGTTTACAAACGTGGTGAAGGCGGCCTTGAACTCGGCGCTGCTGATATAAGTATTGAACTTCTGCGTTATCTTGGTCGTGAATTCTGGGCTGTCGATATAAGTTCTTATCTCTTCAAGTATCTTTTGCTTCAGCTTTGAAGTATTGTAATTGTTGGTGATGTACTCGTCAAAGAATTGCTCGAAGTTATCGTGCACATAATTTTCTATATAGTTTTTAACCTCGTCTCCGAAAATCTGCTGGAAGTTTTTGGAGAGATATTTATTAATTTCGTCTCCGAAAATCTGCTCGAAGTTTCTGGAAATATATTTGCTTATCTCGTCCCCTAGAAGAGTATCGAAGTTATTGACGATATCCTCGCCGCAGAGCGCGCAGTTTCCGCCGCCGCCGGATGTCGGAACCTTTATGCTGGATCCGGGCGCTATTTGATTCGCGGTCGCGCCCAAGTATTTGCCGATGCTGTTGCGCGCGGTCGCGTCAGCGGTCGCGCTGCGCGCAGGAGCCGCCGCAGTCGCGCTGGGCGTCGCCACTCGCACGGTGCTTGTGCCGGAAGATTTTACCATACCTCCCGGTACTCCCGTCACCGTTACCGCGCCATAGGACGCCACGGGAATCATCGCCAGCAAAAAAATCGGAAATGCAAAATGTTTCATAAATCCCACCTCATTTCTTAAATAATATCATAAAGATAAAATTACCACAACTAAATTATTGATAAATTCCGCATTAATAAACCGAAACCCGACAGCTATTTCCAACTTGCGGGGATGCTGTCATAATCGGACAGCCCCGTGGCGTTTCGATAATGGCCTTCGAAATGATCTTTTCCGGGCGTAGCCCCAGTAAACGCCTTATAGAAAGGCACTTTATTGCCTCTGACATCTATGCCTGTCGCCGACGGTCCGGTCAGACCGGTGCAGCCGGAGAATGTGAACAAGAACGCGGACATTTGGCCCGTGCCGGCAAGACCAAGACTTGCAGCAACACTCTCGAACAATCCGTTGCCGATTCCGGTCAGGCCGCTGCAGTCTCGGAACGTGCTATGAAACATGCTTCCCTGTGCCGAGCCGTTAAGGCCGCTGAATAAATTGCCGGGTATTATGCCGGTCAGGCCTTTGCAGCCATAGAAAGTGCTGTGGAACATAAATCCCACCGATTTGCCTTTTACGCCGCTGAACAGATTTGCGGGGATCGAACCGTTAAGACCGCTGCAGCCATAGAATGTGTAATTGAATATTCCATTCGCGGGCGCGCCATCAAGGCCGCCGAACAAAGTGCCTGGAATCGGGCCGGTAAGTTTGCTGCATCCATAGAACGTTTGACTAAACATATAGGTTGCCGGCGCTCCGCTTATTCCGCTGAACAAATTGGCCGGGATTGAACCGGTCAGACTGCTGCAATCCCGGAATGTGCCGGTAAACATATTTGCAGACGGCGCGCCTTTGATGCCGCTGAACAGAGTGCCGGGAATCGAACCGGTCAGCTTGTTGCAGCCAGAGAATGTGCTGGCGAACATACTTGCGGCCGGGCTGCCATTGATGCCGCTGAACAAGTTGGCTGGAATTTCACCGGTCAGCTTGTTGCAGCCAGAGAATGTGCCTTGGAACATACTGCTTATCGGCGCACCACTGATACCGCTGAACAGAGTGCCGGGGATCGAACCGGTCAGACCGCTGCAGCCAGAGAATGTGCTGGCGAACATATATGTTGCCGGAGTTCCGCTTATACCGCTGAACATATTGCTTGGGATTGAACCGGTAAGCTTGCTGCAGCTTTGGAATGTGCCTTGGAACATCCCTTCGACCGGCGCGCCGCTGATATTGCCGAGCATGCCGGATTGAATGCTGCCGGCCAGACCGCTGCAGCCGCTGAATGTATTTGCGAACATGTACGACGCCGGTTTGCCGGATATCCCGGAGAACAATCCGTTGCCTATGCCGGTAAGTTTCGTGCAGCCCTTAAATGTGCCGTTAAACATATAACCTGCCGGCGCCCCGATGATGCCGCTGAACAAATCGCCGGGGATCGGACCGGTCAAACCGGTGCAGCCCTCAAACGTGCCATAAAACATCCCCCAAATCGGCGCGCCCTCAAGGCCGCTGAACAGACTGGACGGAATCGGGCCGGTAATATTGCTGCAGCCGGAAAATGTCTTATAGAACCTTGGGGCCTGAGTGGCGCTTAATATCGGGAATATCGCGCCCAGATTACCCGCAATAGAGGTCATCTTAGCTTTGTTTGGGGAGTTCGCAAAACTTATCGTCGTACTTGGGGTATAGACCACAGGATTTCCACTCATTGAAACATAACCGTTATAACCTGTAGCTTTTCCGGTAAATTTTACCGTATAGTTTCCGGATGTGGCGTATTTATGGGAATAAGCGGTCGGGTTTGCAATCTCGCTCGTGCTTGGCGCCTCCATCCGGATTATCGTTTGAACCGGAGTATTATCACCCCAATCCACATAGAAAATCCCCTGCGCCGTTAATTGAAAACTGAATTCGCTGTTTATCGTCATACCGGACAGCTTTACATAAAATGCATCTTCTTCCGGCTCTTCGATTACTTCCTTGCATTCGACCTTGGCATCTCCGCCCCAAGCCACCGGGACTTCGCAATAATCGTCCAGGCCGGTTGCGCCGGTATAACAGCCCGCACCCTGATTTCCCGCCGTATCCGGCCATTTGCCGAATATAGGCATTCTATTGTTGCCGCTGGCATCCCCGCTGGTCGCGGACGGACCTTTCAAGCCCGCGCAGTTATAGAATGTGCCGCCGAACATAAGGTCCGCGATCGAACCGGGCGCTATGCCGTCAAACAATCCGGCGCCGATACTTGTCAGCCCGCTGCAGCCGGAGAATGTAAAGACGAACATCTGCGGTGCCGGCGCGCCGCTTATGCCGCTGAACAGGGTGCCGGGGATTTGGCCGGTCAGATTGCTGCAGCCTTGGAATGTAGCGGAGAACATCGATTCCGCAGGCGCCCCGATGATGCCGCTGAACAGAGTGCCGGGAATGGTTCCGGTCAGACCGGTGCAGCCTTGGAATGTGCCGGCGAACATATTCTTTACCGGCGCGCCGTCAAGACCGGAAAATAAGCTGCCCGGTATCGATGCCAGACCGGTGCAACCAAAGAAAGTTTCATAAAACCGCGGGGTGCCGGTATCGGAAGCATTCAATATCGGGAATATCTTGCCCAAATCGCCTGTAACGCTTGTCATCTTAGTTTTGTTTGTGGAATTCGCAAAAGATATCGCCGCGTTGCTTAAAACAACACTATACCCCGTCGCCTTCCCCGTCAAAGTCACGGTATAGGTTCCGCTCGCGGCATATCCATGCGTGTAAGCGGCGAGCGTCGTATCCGTCTTGTTTATCGCCTGGGCCGCGCTGCCGTCTCCCCAGTCTATCATAAAGCTGCCCGATGCGGAAATCTGAAAACTGAAATTGCCGTTCGCGGTCATATTGCTCAAAGTTATCTTGAACGCTTCCGCAGGAAATTCCGGCGCTTCTTCAGCAACAAAGCTGCCGCCCCAGACCTTTGGAGTATTCGAGAAATCGCTCAACTTGGTTGCGCCTGCATAGCATCCGCCGACTTGTTCGGTTGTCGCGTCCGGCCATTTGTCGTATATGGGCATTCTGATATCATTGCTGCCTTTTGTCGTCGCCGAAGGTCCGGTCAAATTAGTACAGCCTTTGAACGTGTTGGCAAACGCGCCGCTTGCCAATCCGCCCGATATGCCGTCGAACAATCCGTCGCCGATACTGGTCAGTTTGTTGCAACCCTCGAACGTGCCGCCGAATATATTGCTTACCGGCGCGCTTTTTATGCTGCCGAACAAATTGCCGGGGATTTCGCCGGTCAAACCGCTGCAGCCGGAGAATGTTTCCGCGAACGTGCAGAATGTTCCCCCGCTGCTGAACCCTGCAAATAAATTGCCCGGTATGGGACCGGTCAGGCCGCTGCAGCCTTTGAACATTCGATAGAAGCCCCAGCTTCCCACCTTGCCGCCGCTGATATTGCCGAATAGATTTTCCGGAATACTGCCAGTCAAACCGCTGCAGCCTTCGAATGTGTTGCCGAATGCGCTATCCGCCGCGCCGCTGAAGCTGGCGAACAGATTTTCGGGGATGGAGCCGCTCAGCTTGCTGCAGCCGGCGAATGTGTTATGGAACATATTCATTGATGGCGCGCCGCTGACGCTGGCAAACAAATTGGGCGGTATCGGACCGGTCAGGCCGCTGCAGCCAAGGAATGTTCCTTCGAACATGCGCTTTCCCGTCAAGCCATTGGCCCAACCCTTGGGCTTGGTGTTGCCATTCAAGCCAGCAAACAGATCAGGCGGGATACCTTTCAGACCGGTGCAACCAGAGAATGTATTATAAAACCGCGGAGTGTAAAAAGTACCGGCGGCAGGACTTTCCAATATCGGGAATATCGCGCCCAAATCGCCGGATATAGCGGTCATCTTGGTTTTGTTCGCAGAATATTGAAAAGTTATCGCCGCCGTCGTATCGAACGAACCGCCAACTGCCGTAGTAGTTTCATGTGAATATCCCTCTGCCAAACCTGTTAATTTCACAGTATAATTTCCGGCGGTGGCGTATGTGTGCGAGTATAGGTCCGCCGACGCGCCATAGCTGATTGCTCCTTCGCGAACTATTGCTTCAACCGCGCTGTTGTCGCCCCAATCGACATAAAAAGTTCCATTTGCGGATATTTGAAAACTGAATTTTTCGCCCGCGCTCATGCCGGTCAGAGTTACCGAAAACGCCGGAGCCTCCGGCACCTCTGGCACCGGCACCATACAACCGAGGCCGTCGGACGATACTTCATAGCCGGAATCGCATAGTATGGACTCTTCTTTGATCTGGCAATTTTCAGTATATTCAATAGTGCCATAATAACATCTTTTCGTTACGGTACCGCCCGATATTGAGGTCTGCGCTTCTTTGTAACAGTTTGCAATTTCACCCCTTGGCGTATCCGAACCGGTTGCTCCCGCGGGACATGCGGTTATGCCGAGATCGTCATGCGGCGCAAACGGCATAAACTGCCCGCCCGGACAATAGCTTCCATTGGGACAAGGCGCGCAAACTGCCGTATCCGCCGGAACATATTGGCCCGCCTCGCAAATAAGCGGATGGGGTATTGGGGGTGTGGGCGGCTCTACGACTTCGCCGCTGGCTATCAGATTGCTCATAACCTGCGCCACATAGTCTACATCCGCAACCCGCTTCGTGGCGTACTTGCTGTCGTGATAGCTCGTAGTCGTGCCGGTTAGATGCTTATTCACTATATCTACCAAATACAGGACATATTCGGCATTCACAGCTTGCCTTGCATTCGAAGCAGCTATGGGTACATGCACTCCGGTCTTGGCCTCGACATACCGGTGCGCGTATTCCACATTGGCGATTCGCCCCGCAAGGCTATCCGCCGGCAAACCCAGCAAAATGCCAAGTGAAAAAAATATTGCCCGGAAAATTTTCATCGCGGTTTAGTTCTACTAAAATATCGGCAACTCTGGCGTATCGACAAGCACCAATCCTTGGAAGTTCTGAGTTCCAGTAATCGTGTTGTCCTCATCCAGCTTGACGGCCTTGCTTTCGACATAATCCACGACCGCGCCCGCCGTTATCAAATCTCCGGAACCGGATTGAATTTCGGTCACAGTGCTTGCCACATATTTTCCTTCGGAAGATTCGAGAGCATCGATAATGGCCCAAAGAGATTGCAATTCCGCATCGACAGAGTTTCTATAGCTATCAAACTCCGCGGTGCTGATCCCGTCGCCTGTATGAGCTGCGGGGCTTGGCGGCGTCGCGCCCTTGACGTTGACACCGGGCACCTTCAGCGTGCCCGACGTGCTTGATATGGCTGACATGCTGGACGCCCGCGCCGGGTTGACCGGCACAACCTGCTTCTTCACTACGGTGGTTTTTACCGGACCGCTTGAGGCCGCGCGCGCAACATTCGCGCCGGAAGCTTTCACCATACCGCCCTGCACTCCCGTGACCGCGCCGTAAGACACGGCAGGCAACACCATTAAAACAATTGGAAAAATAAAACGTTTCATAGGATTCCTCCCTCCTTGACTTTTAATCATTATATCATAAAAGATATAACCGTTGCGATTACAAGCGTCTTACGGCGCGGGCGGCAATGCCGGACTGGGGACATTCACCGTTCCGGTAAATGTCTTGATGCCCGCAATGCTAGTCTGATCGCCAGTTATAAGAACGACGCCGGGCACCGCGATGTTATCCGCAGCAGCGCCGTCGACCGTCAGCTTCATAGTTCCGTTATTGGTTCCGGATGCCAGCGCAACGCTGCTGACCGCGCCGCTGCCGCACTCGGCGCCAGTCGGAACCAGTTTCCCTGTCGGATCAACCTGCACGCAGCGGTTGCCCGCCCCCGCCCCGCTTGTATTCCATTGCGCGACGCTGTCCGCTGAAAAACCCGCGTCCGCTATAGTCGCCTGGCCGGGGCCCGTTCCGCCGATTTTCACCATATTGCCCCCAAGGCCGCTAATCGCCAATCCGCCATCGGACAAGCTTTGCACGATATTCCAAACGGCCTTGGCCGAAGGATATTGAGCATCCGTGCTTGCCGCGGATATAGTCGTGACTTTGTTGCCCGAGTCTTCCTTGTCGGAAACATCCACGTTGCCGGCTTCGTCGACGGCAGTCCAAAGATTTCCGATATCCGCCTCCACTGATTCGCGAAAGCTATCGAATTCCGCTGTGCTGACGCCGCCACCGCCGCCCGGTATATAGCCCGAGCCGCCCGTTTCGCCCTTAACTTTGATATTGGGCATTTTCAATGCGCTTGAAGTGCTTGCCACAGCCGCCATGCCTGCCGACCGCGAAGGGTTTACAGACACGCCTTGTTTTTTTGCTGTGGCGGTTCTCACAGAACTGCTTGGGGATGCGCGCGTGACGCTTGCGGTGGGGGTTTTGGTAACGCCGCTTAAAACAGTCACGGCGCCGTAAGATACCGCGGGAATCAGCATCAAAGCTGCTGTTAAAACAAAATGTTTCATAAAATCCCACCTAACTTTTCGCTGAATTATATCATAAAAAAAAAGTTGCCACAATATAAATTATTATTAGCAGGAATTGCTTATTTTATAAAACCCCAAGCTTGCGCTTGGGGATTACATAAGAAAGATAAATTATCAAAGCCCGACAACTATTTCCAAGACGCCGGGATGCTGGCATAATCGCTGAGATTGACCGCGTCGGCATAGCATCCGCCGACATATCCGATTCCCACCGACAACCATTTCTCGTACAGGTACCATTCGCCGCTTGTCGCCGACGGCCCGGTCAGACCGGCGCAGCCGTTGAAAGTATCGCGGAACATATTGCCTGCCGGCGTGCCGGCGGATATTCCGTCGAACAATCCGTCGCCGATACTGGCAAGTTTGACGCAGCCTTTGAATGTGCCTCGAAACATGCTCTCTGCCGGCGCGCCTTTGATACCGCTGAACAAATCGCCTGGGATTGCGCCGGTCAGATCGCCGCAGTTGGCGAATGTATTTTGGAACATATTGCTTGCAGGCGCGCCGCTAATTTCACTGAACAAATCTGATGGGATCGCGCCGGAAAGTTTGCCGCAGCCCGCGAATGTGCTGTTGAACATATCCTGCGCCGCGGCTCCTTTTATGCCGCTGAACAGATATCCCGGGATTGCGCCGGAAAGCTTGCTGCAGCCCGCGAATGTGCTTGCAAACATGCCGCTTGCCGGAGCGCCGCTTATACCGCTGAACAAATCGGCCGGAATTTGGCCGGTCAGACCGGTGCAGCCGTTAAACGTATCGCGGAACATATTGCTTGCCGGCGCGCCGCCCAGGCTGGCGAACAATTCGGACGGGATTGAAGTCAGGCGTATGCAGTCTTTGAACGTCATAGTGAATCGCGGAGTGCCAAATGCCCCATTGGCCGGAGCTCTCAGCATCGGGAACACCGCGCCCAGGTCGCCGTTAATGGCGGCCATTCTGTCTTTGTTTGTCGAATTCGCGAAAGTTATCGCCGCGGTCAAAGCGTCGGAACTATATCCCGTCGCCTTGCCCGTTAGCTTCACGATATAATTCCCAGATCTGGCGTATGTATGAGAATAAGTCTCCAAACTCGCGCCGGATCTGGCTATCGCTTGGAATTGGCTGCCGTCGCCCCAATCCACTTCAAAATTTCCCGCGGCGGACATCTGAAAACTGAAAGTTCCGCTTATGCTGAACAGAGTTATATAAAACGCATCGGTGTCGAACGCTTGCCCCGGCCCCGCGACCGCATTGCTCTCTGACGGCTGCGCCGCGGCATTCCTGCTGTCGCTGGTCGCGCCGGCGCCGGCGGTTTTACCGCTTGCCGCGCCCCTGGCGGCGGTCGGAGACATTCTTATCGTACCGGAACGCGGAGGCGAGACCACGCTTCTTCTTGACGCATTGGTTTGCGACGAGCCCGGCGATGACACAACCGTAGCGGTCGTGCCGACGGGCTTTATCCCCGCCGTCGTGGCGCCAAAAGACATCACTGGAACCAGCATCAGCAAAAAGAAAATTGCGAAAGCAAAGCGTTTCATAAAACCCTCCATATTCTTGTAAATTATATCATAAAAAATTAACTTTGCCATCATGCAAAATTATTTTTATATTAGAGGCCTTACTTTACCTTCTGCTTTTTTTGTTTCCACATTTTTTCGAACTCCAAGTTGCGCGCAAGAGTTTTCAAGCGCGGATATTTTTCGAAAACCGGATCGGTATCCCAAAGGTCGAATATCGACTTGCCCGTTTCCTTTTCCAGCTTCGCGATGTCGCGCTTGTTCCTTTCGAAGTAATCGTCGCCGGCAAGAACTCTTATGATGTTGTCGAAATCCGTTTGTCCCAGGAACGTATTCACAGCCCAATCGGCAATCCATTCGCGCCGGTTCGCGTCGATATTCAGCAAGCTTGCGGATTTCCTGGACTCGCCGAGTAACAGCAGCCATCGATGCAGCCCCGAATCGAACCGCAGAATCAGCCAGCAAAAAATTGCGCGCTTGTATTTCATATATGTATTATGAAACAATTAAGAAAAAGGAGCAATCATGTTTTCTCTGGACCAATTTCCCCTGCCCTGGCCAGCCGACGCGCTGGAGCCTTATATCTCCGCGCGCACGATCGGCTTCCATTACGAAAAGCATCTGGGCGGATACATAAAAAACTTGAACGCGCTGATTGCGGGGACCGAGTTCGAAAACATGCTGCTGATTGAAATAATCCAAAAAACGGGCGGCAAGACTTTCAATAACGCGGCACAGATTTATAACCACGACTTCTTTTTCAAATGCTTGAAGAAAGACGACGCGACGCCGCTTGAAAATAAAGAAAAAATCAAGGCGGATATAAGAACCGCGGCGAACGGGGTATTCGGCAGCGGCTGGGCCTGGCTGACCGCGGCGGGAGTGGAGACTACGGCGAACGCGGACACTCCGATTGCGCATGGGCGCATGCCCGCGCTGTGCCTGGACGTGTGGGAGCACGCGTACTATCTGGATTATCAGAACCGGCGCAATGATTTCATCGACGCGTTCTTGGAGCACCTGGTGAATTGGGAATTCGTTGCGGGGAATTTATAAAAAGTGGTCGGAGTGGCGGGGTTCGAACCCACGACCTCTGCGTCCCGAACGCAGCACTCTACCAGGCTGAGCTACACTCCGACTTGTCCGCCGGAGCCCTGGCGAAGGCTGGGCAGGCCGCCATTATGCCTTGCCACACCCCCAA
>Ga0082212_10004939_pt1 | contig 18378 bp, 10 predicted proteins | sample TergutNt197P3_FD_71548 | JGI IMG/M metagenome (GOLD analysis project Ga0082212, IMG submission 71548) | Neocapritermes taracua P3 segment gut microbial communities from Petit-Saut dam, French Guiana - Nt197 P3 | ecosystem: Host-associated > Arthropoda: Insects > Digestive system > Gut ...
CTGCTTCAAACTCAAAGACGACAAATCAGGCCCCATCTACATGACGCTGGTCGACAGGACACTGAACCTGGTCGCCAGACAGGATATCGAAGTCCGGAAGCCCGCTTCCTATCTGAAAGTGACAGCTCCGACTGTGACAGCGGTTGGTTTCGAGGCTACATTGAAGATAGAGCTGGTCGACATCGACGGTAATCTCGCGACAGTCGGCTTAGCAGCCGCTGAAGCCCGCGCGACGATTATTCCACCTACTCCGGAAGGAGCTATCGCTTCGACAAGCGAAGTCGACGCAAGCAGATTTGCCAGCGGCACTGCTGAAGTTAAAGTCAGCAGTAATGTCGAAGGCGACATCAACGTGCGCGTTATTATCACTGAGGAAAGACAACCAGTCCCAGGGAAACCAATAAACTATATTGGCAATGATCCAACAAATGCTATCGATTGGGATCAGACTGAATATTACGGCGGACGCACCTACACCGGTCCGGCAGTCGTAGCTTTTGGTAAAGTATCCGAAGGAAGCGGCACGTTGATCTTCATCATCGGCGCTCCGAGCTTTGTATCCGGTACCAAACCATATGCTGCTGAGTCTCCTGCCTTCATCGAGAATGGCCGCACCTTCCTTGGCGTCCGTGATATCGGCACCGCCATCGGCGCCACCATCGAGTGGGATCAGGATACTCAGACCGCGACGATCAGTAAAGACAACATCACTGTTAAAGTGACCGTCGGATCTGATTCCATCGCTGTCACCAAGGGCGGCGTGACGACGGAAGTTGCCACCGACGCTGCTGCGGTGAACAAAGACGGCCGCGTGTATCTGCCCTTCCGCGTACTGCTTGAAGCCTTCGGCTACACAGTAACCTGGGACGACGCCACACAGGCTATCATCTGCACCATCTGATCAGGCGATCACAGTAACACATAGCTAAATGACCAGCAGGGGGCTTCGGCTCCCTGTTTTTATACTCCACTTATCCACGGTCGAATTATATAATGCTGAAACATGGGGTTTTATACCGTGTTTCAGCATTATATAATTTATTTATTATCCTGTTTTCTCACTGCATTCGCCTTTACTTTGATTCGCGTATAATATATAATGCTGAAATAGGTGATTTCTATCGCATTTCAGCATTATATATTTTTGGAGGTGCGCTATGATTGGTCGGCAAGACGAACAGCGGCTCCTGCGCGAGCTCGCTTCAAGCGGGGAATCAGAGTTTGTGGTGATTTATGGTCGCCGCCGCATCGGAAAGACTTTTCTGGTACGCGAAACATTTGAGAACGATTTCTTTTTCAGCTATACCGGCATCGCGAATACTAACGCGCGACAACAACGGGGTGAATTCATCAAAGCTTTGCGCGAACACGGATGGACGCCGAAGGCCGGCAGCGATGATACGCCGGGGAACTGGTTCGACGCCTTTGACGCGTTGCGCGTTCTGATTGAAAAAGCAAATACCAAAGACCGTCTGTTGATCTTCATCGACGAGATGCCATGGATGGATAACAAAAAATCCGACTTCATTCCGGCTTTTGAACACTTCTGGAACGGTTGGGCTTCCGGGCAGAAGCATATCATGCTGATCGCGTGCGGATCGGCGACCTCATGGATCACGAAGAAAATATTTCGAAACAAAGGTGGGCTCTATAACCGGACGACACGGCAGATCGCGTTGAAACCGTTTACGCTTGCGGAGTGCGGAGATTATTTCGCCGATAGAGGCGTCACGATGAACACTCAGGATATGATAGAAAGCTATATGATCTTCGGTGGGATTCCCTATTATCTTCGTTTGATGGAGAAACGATATAGCCTTGCGTTGAATGTGGACCGGATTTGTTTCGGCGAAGCCGCACCGCTGCGGCATGAGTTTGACAGGTTAATGGATACGCTTTTCACGAATCCTGATAAGCATGTTCGGGTTCTGGAAGCGTTGCACGCGAAAAAGAAAGGCTTGACCCGCGAGGTTATCGCGAACCTGATCGATTTCGGAAATGGCGGGAACCTGACGAGGATTCTGCTTGAATTGGAGGAATGCGGTTTTATCTGCAGGTACAAGCCGTTTGGAAACGGGAAAAATGGAGCGCTCTACCATCTTTCGGATCCGTTCGTCGCGTTTCACCTCACGTTCATCCGTAAGACGGACGTAGATAATTTCTGGAGCTCCTACACGGATAATGCCGGCCACCGCGCGTGGAGCGGTTACGCCTTCGAACAGGTTTGCCTCTCCCACATCGGACAGATAAAAAGTGCGCTTGGCATATCCGGAGTTCATACCGACGTCTCTTCGTGGATCAGCCGCGGCGAAGAAAACGGCGCGCAAGTGGATCTTGTCATCGATCGCGCAGACAGGGTAATCAACCTGTGTGAAATTAAATTCGCAAAAGGCCCGTTTGAAATAGACCGCGCCTATGACTTAACCCTACGCGGAAAAATCGAAGTCTTCCGGAATGAGACGAAAACGCGAAAAGCGTTACACCTGACCATGATTACGACATATGGAATCAAGCAGGGAAAATACGCCGGGCTCGTTCAATCAGAAGTCAATATGGACGAACTCATTGGATGATATAGCCCCGATTTACAAACTTTTCAAAAACGCTTAATAATTTCAATTTAGATTCTACCGCGAAATATGGTATAGTTAGTGGAGAAAACACCAATCTTAGGAGGTTAGTTATGACGAAAAGAAATCAGTTCATTCCCGCAAAAGCACTTAAGCGATCCCTCTCATTGACTCTGGCTCTTTGTTTGCTATTGTCGATGACGCCGGTTTTATCCCTCGGCGCAACCAACGATAATATCGATATTTACCAGTCCTACGTAGTACTTGTAGAGAACAATACCGCCGACGTCGCGCCTTCCTTCGGGACAGACGAACCGGGGATAGAGTTCGACGTCGTCGTGATCCTGAACGACAGCCACGATCCGGCCGGCAGCCTGTATGTCTCCACAGCCCGGCCCAGCGTCGAGCGTGTATACTTCAAAGACGGAACCCGTTGGCGGGCGGTAGGCTCGAGTAACGCCATCAATCTGGACGACTATGCCGATTATATCTCCAGCGTCTCCAGAGCGATCACCGTTAAGGTCGTTTCCACGACAGCCGGTAATTCTTACGTGGCGTTCGGCTCAGATTCTAACGAAGTTGCAGCCTGCGCGGCGGGGAACAGTTATGACAGTTCCTATGTCATCGAGTTGGACAGGCTCCGCGCCAACTTCACCAGCGTCGCCGGTTCCCTGGATCTCTACCGCTCCAGTGTCGTGGCGCCCCGAAGCCCCGTATACGCGGCGAGCAGCGCCAACGCGGACGCCACGGGCGCTGAATTTACCGTCACCATCGTTTCAAACAGCGGCGCCCCGGCGGGCAACCTGTATATGGCGTCCAGCAGGCCCTCTCAGGATACCTTCTACTATAAAATGGGCAGCCGCTGGTATCCCATCGGCTCAAACGGCGCGGTCGACCTGGACGACGCCACCTATGTGTCGGCTACCAGGAGCGAGCTGATCGTCAAGGTCGTTTCCACATCTCCGGGCACTTCCGATATCGCCTTCGGCACCGAGCGGAACAATACCATCGACTTCGCCCAGGGCAGATCCGGCGCGGACGACAGGAAGATCATCCAGTTCCGGGTATACGAAGCCGAGTTCACCTCCATCCACGGCGGGATAGACGTGAACCAGTCCACAATCACGTCTCCCAGGAATTCCGTTTTCGCGGCAGCTTCCGCCTCCGCCACCGCTGAGGGCGCAGAATTTACACTCACCCTGTACGCGAACAGCGCTTTCCCGGCCAACATCTTTGTCGCTTCCGACCGTTACCAGACGGATACCTTCTATTATAAATCCGGGAACGCCTGGATCGAGATTGGCAGGATGACGGACGTCAATACATCCCTGTCCATACCCATCGACATCATCACCGGAGGCGGCTACAGAAACGGCGGCGCCGGTACGACGACCCAGCTTTCTTCTTCCAGAAGGGAACTGCTCATTAAAGTCGTTTCCACCTCCGTAGGCACTTCCCAGATCGCTTTCGGCCTCGACTCGGCGAATACCCTCGACTTCGCCATGGACTGGAGAGGCGCCGACCAAACCCGTATCATCCAGCAAAGGCGTTACGCGGCGGAATTCATCTCCGTCACCGATCCCAACGCCCAGCGTTATACTGTCATGTTCAACGCCAACGGCGGGACCCGCACCCCCGAGGATCAGGTCAAGACGCGAAATACGCCCCTGACGCTGACAACCTCAGTACCCACCAGAAGCGGTTATACCTTCCTGGGCTGGTCTACGGTCAACAGCGCCACCACGGCGACCTATCCCCCCGGCGGCCTGTTTACCACAGATATGAATACGACCCTTTACGCCATATGGTCCAATTCTTCGAACTACTACCCCATATCCGTCAGTGAAAACGAGGTATTGTACGGCGCGGCGACAGCGACGCCCAACAGCGCCCTCGCGGGGCAGGCGGTCAATCTGACGACGATAGCTTATAACGGCTATATCTTCGATCACTGGGAAGCCCTGTCCAGCAACGTCACCATCAACAACCCTTACTCCCCCACCGCCTCGCTGACCATGCCCGCGGGCAACGTATCGGTCAGAGCCGTCTTCCGGCCCGTGTCTTCCACCGGTCCGATCAACGACTTCCGCGCCACATTGATCAGCACAGGCGTGAAGCTCTCCTGGAGCTCGCCCGGCGGCGCGTCCGGCTACCGCGTGTTCCGCTCAGAGAACGCTTATGACGAAGGCGCGGCGCTGAACGACGCCCTGATTACGGGCACTGATTTCATCGACGTCAACGTCAGAAATAATGCGATCTATTATTACTCCGTACGTCCGGTCATCCGGGAAGGCAAGCCCAACGAAGGCGTGCCGGAAGAACTCGGACCCGCGACGCCTAAGTTGCAGGTCATGACCACCGGTATCGTATCGCCACCCGTCGCCCCCAGCTCGTCCGCGACCAAGAGCTTCATCCTCATGAAGATCGACGATTCATATCTGTCGGTAAACGGCGTGCGGGAAGAAGTCGATCCGGGCAGAGGCACGGTGCCCATGCTGCTGAATAATCGCACCATGGTGCCGGCCAGGGCTATCGTTGAAGCCATGGGCGGTACGGCGGGCTGGCAGGACGCCACCAGAGAAGTCTCCCTGGACTGCAAGCAGAACAGCGTCCGCATGTGGCTGGATAATCCCATCATTACGGCCAACGGCGTGAGCAAAGTCCTCGACGTCGCCCCCGCTTCCATTAACGGCAGGACCATGGTACCCCTGCGCGGCGCTTTGGAAAACCTGAACTGCGTGGTTGACTGGCTGGGCGACACAAACCAGATCGTCATCGTGTTCTATTGATTCACCTGATGGAGGCAAAGCGTCGATTATCGGTTTTAGTATGAACAGAAATACCTTTTCGTTGATAAGCAATCAATGAAAAGGTATTTCTTTGAGGCAGGTTTATCATGCAATCTTTGACGGATATCAAAACGGTAGACATACTCGGGTTTCCTGTAGCGGACGTCAATATGGTGGAAGCGGTGGCGGCTACGGTAGCATTGCTGGAACAGCGGAGGCTGGCGCAGGAGGCTGATTCCCGCGTGACCGGCGCGCGGATCGTCACCGCTAACGCGGAGATATTGTATCACAGCTTCACCGAGCCCGTCTTAGGCGAAATGCTGCGAAACGCCGACCTGATCATACCAGACGGCGTTGGCGTGGTGAAAGCCGCCGCTATGCTGGGCAGCCCGGTGAAAGAAAGAGTCGCCGGCGCCGATTTGCTGGTCGAGCTGTCGGCCTGGGCGGAAGCCAAGGGCCGCAGTATCTATCTCCTTGGCGCGGCCGCGGAAGCGGTAGAAGGCACAGTCGCGGCCCTGCACGCAAAATACCCGGCATTGGATATAGCCGGGTATCATAGCGGTTACTTTGATGAAGAGGAAAAAGAACGCATCCTTCTTGATATTCAGGAAAAGCAGCCGGATTTCCTGTTCATCGGCATGGGTTTTCCCGCCCAGGACCTTTTCTTCGAAAACCACAAAGCGCGGCTTCCGGTAGGCGTCATGGCGGGCGTCGGCGGCAGCTTCGACGCCCTCAGCGGTAAAGTTAAACGGGCGCCCCTGTGGATACGGCGGATCAATCTGGAATGGGCTTACCGTTTCGCGCAGAACCCGAGGCGGCTCGGGCGATTTGTAGCGCTGCCCCGCTTTATGCTTGCTGTACGGCGTCAAAAAAGTAGCCGCTAAACTGTCCAGGTCCTCGGCTACTAAGTAATGGACTCGGAGGAGCACCGCTTGCCGGTGACGCCCCTTTGTTATGGTTAGTATAGCCTGATTGCATTTTCAGCCGCTCCTTGATAAGATAAATCATCCGATATCACTCAGTCGCTGTGGACATATCTCGAAAGGAAACATCCCGCATGGTTTCGTCAAACCTTCACTATGACGCCCTCTCCCCCGAGCTGCAGAAGCAGATCCTCGACGACCGCCGGAGCGGCTGGGTCAGCCCCTGGCGCTGCCCCGACGACGCCGCTCTACGCCGCGACCCCGCCAGAGACGCGGCTACGCTGTGGAGGCCCGCCTTCGTCCGGGACGTGGAGAAAGTCCTCCACTCGCCGTACTACAATCGATATACGGACAAAACGCAGGTCTTTTCTTTCTACCGCAACGACGACATCACCCGCCGGGCCCTCCACGTGCAGCTTGTTTCCCGCATCGCCCGGAATATCGGCGTCGCCCTCGGCCTCAATCCGGACCTCATCGAAGCCGTCGCTTTAGGGCACGACTTGGGGCATACGCCCTTCGGACATGCCGGGGAGGAGTATCTCAGCAGTCTTTTATATCACGAAACCGGACGCCGGTTCAACCATAACGTGCACAGCGTCCGTGTCCTGGATAAACTTTTCTACCGCAACCTCAGCTTGCAGGCCCTGGACGGCATCCTCTGCCATAATGGCGAGTTTATCCATCAGGGCTACAAACCGGCCTATCGGACGGATTATTCCTTCAGCGAATTCGACAGGCTGGTCAAAGCCTGCGATAGGGACGAATCCGTGATCCCCGGCTTGGTATCCAATACCCTCGAAGGCTGCGTCGTCCGGGTCAGCGATATGGTCGCCTATCTGGGCAAAGACAGGCAGGACGCCCGCAGGGCGCGGCTGCTGCAGGGGGACGAACCTTTCAGCGCGGAGCGGATCGGCTTGGAAAACGCCGAGATCATCAACAACGTGACCGTGAACCTCATCGAAAACAGCTATGGTAAGGACAGCCTCCGCCTGGACGAGAAGATCGTGGACGAAATCCGGACTGCCAAACAGGAAAACTACGATCTCATCTATCAAAATGAAAAGGTAGCTTCTGTTTATGCGGAAAATATCCAGCCCATGTTTGAGGCGGTGTATTATCGCCTGCTTGACGATCTCATCTCAGATCAGCGGGACTCCTGGGTATATCGCCACCATGTCTATTTCGTGAACAACAACCGCCGGTACTATATCGATACCGGCGATCCCGCGAACGATTATCTAACTGAAGAACCTAACCAGATCGTCACCGATTATATCGCCAGTATGACGGACGACTACTTCGTTGATCTTTACCATTTTTTATTTCCCGACGGAAAATACGGCATCCGCTACGTATCCTACTTCGACGACGAGCGCTGAATTACGCAGTAACGACGATTTATTTATACAATCTGTCTAATCGTTCTACTTTTAGAATTGAATTCTTGAAATAATTAAACTTCTATTCTACATAATAGAAGTTTTTGTGATAAAATGTAGAAAAATATATTTCGCGGGCCGTCTGTCTGCCCTCAAACGCGACGCGCGGCCGGCATGTAAAGGAGGAAGGCGCTTTTCTCCCGCCCCTCATCCGGTTCCCCGTTGCGCGGCGCGGGGCTGACGTTTAATCGGCGCGGCCCGGATCGCGGACTCGGCATGACAGGCGGGATACGCGGCGCGAATACGATGAAGAAAATATCCTGGCTCCTGTTAGCGGCGCTCGTCGTGATCCTCGGTTTATTAACGCGATTCGGCGCGATCCCACCCGCGATATACGCGGGTACAAACGACGGCAACGGGCCTTATACCGCTACGGTCAAGTATTATGACAATGTGCAAATCACCTATGAATTAATCTATCCTAACGGCGGCATATGGAGCGGCGCCGGAGATATCCCCATAGGAGGCATGTCAGGCGGGTCAAGCCAGATCTACTGTATCGACCCGTTTGTGGCTTTCCATTCCATTGCCGACAGCGGCTGGACAGATACAACCACCGATACGATGATCGGTTATACCGCGGCCGCGCCTTGGGCCGTCTCCGGCGCCATGCGTCAAAACTACGACGCCGTCCGATGGATCGTTTACAACGGCTACCGGGGCGGTTATCTGGCAAATGACGCGATCAGTCAGGCCAGCGTCACCAGGCTTCAGGGTTATATCGGCGATACGAACGTTGATAAAACCGTCGCGCTGATGGCAACTAAAATCGCCATATGGAAGGTTTTGGTGGGCGACAGCATCGAGATCAAGCGGACCAGCCTCGACGGGAACCCGGCGAAAAGAGCGGCTTTGGATAATCTCATCGACGCTCTGATCGCAAACGCGAAGAATCCGCCCGGCGGATCCGAGGGATGGACGAGTTTTGACATAAAAATCAACGACGCCGCCTTAACCCCCTTGGATACTACCACCGGCGCGCCCGGGTTTTGTTATTACGGGCCATTAACCGTAACCGCGGAACTGAACAACCCCGCCGGTATACCGAACGTCGACAAAGTATTTTTATCCGTCAGCGGTCCGGAATCAGGCGGCGTTTCTTTTGTGTATGATAAAACAGACCCTTCCAGTGATTTACTGGAAGGCGTAGAGCTATATGGAACAGCCGACATAAGTTTGCAATATCTCGACGGCGCCGGCTTCGAGATTATCTCCGGAGTATACACAAGCGAAGAATTTTATCTGAAAATCCCGGCTGACCGTCTTGATGAAACAGGTTATATCGAAAATATCGGAGACATGTTAAATATCAAAGCAATGGCGATGGCAAAGGCGGTTTCTCTGGAACCCGGGACGCCTGTATCCTTCGTTTATGATAAAGGCGGCGTTCAGGACTGGGATTTCGTGCAGGCGTATATCGGCGCGGCGAATGACGGCATGTATGAGAATCTCTACGCGGAAGCCCAGTTGAATACGAAAGCAACGACCCTCGGAGAAATCTACGTTTCCAAGATAGTCGAAAACGCTTCTCTCCTTGATAACGACGATGAATTCACGTTCGCGCTGTACTATGCCGGCGCCTCTGTTATCACGCCGGAGCTCGGCGACGGTGATCGCGTCAATCTAAGAAGCCATCCCGTATATGGGGCAAGTAGCGTGGATTATGATGAAAACACTTTCACGTTGAAAAACGGCGGTATGGCCGTGATCGAGGGCCTTCCCGTGGGACCGTCCCATTCTTACCAGGTCGAAGAAGTCGATATGCCGACTGGCTATAGCGTACTTAGTAATACTGTTTATGTCGATTCCGCCGATTTCCCAACTACAGTTACAAGCGATATAACCGATCCATTCTGTCTGGAAGACGACGACTTCTCCTACGCTCTGGTGGAGTTTGTTAATATTAATACAGTAACAGCCTCGCGGCTCGTCGATTACGCTCACCTATATATAGGTAAAGTCGCCATTGAACTGACGGCGGACGGTGAAATCGACAATCACTTGGCAGAAAAATACAATTTCATTATTGAGTATTTAGCAACAGAACCGAATGGCTGGGCGCCTGTCGACCTGACCGATATTTTCTTCAGCGATAGCGGCGAAGTCACTGACGCTGAAGAAGGCGAATTCACGCTTGGTTCGACGGATATGGCGCTCATCGAGCTGGATCCGCAGCACACTTATCGCGTTACAGAATTCGCAGTAGACCAGGGATTCACGCCGGCGTATTCCCTCGTTTACATGGTTGACGACGGCGGTATATGGAAGATGGGGTTCATCTCCACAAACGTTACCGACCCAAACTGGCAGACGAACAGCGAAGACCCCCATATATCGGATGATTTTAACCTGGAGGCGGGCGGCGAATATTTTCTGGTGTTTTCCAATACGAAAATCGACACCGTCGCCCTAACCATCGATAAAACAGTAGCGGGTAATGTTTCCGCCGGCGACAAGGACAGGGATTACTGGTTCTCAGTTATTTATACGGACAACGTCCTTGGAACGACCGTGCCCTGGCCGACTCCCTGGCCCGTACCGCTGAGTACCGACGATAAAGCGACAGACGCAATGTATATTTCTAGGATCGGAGAAGATCAGATCGATCCGGATAACCCCGAAAGATTCAGTCTTAAGGACGGCCAAAGCGCGACCATCCATGGCTTGCCCGCCGGGAAATACATCGTGCGCGAAGAACGGGTATCCGGGTTTAATGTCAGGTACTCCGTCGATGAGGGCCCTTCGAAATCCGCGCAGGGCGGCGAGACGGATATCCTGAATATCAGGAAAGATACAATTGTATCTTTCACCAATACCAAGCCGTATCCGTCGACGGAAGATGAAACGGAAACGCCTAAGCAGACCGGGGAAACAGAGACGAAAAAGGAATCCGACGACGACGATGATGACGATGACGACGACGATTCTGATACAAAGGGCGGCAGGGATGAACAACCTGAGGAGTCGATAAGTCGCAGCCTGATTTCCGGCGGAGAGGACGGGGACAACAAACCCATACTCACGACGCCGGGGCATACGCTCATCGCCAACGGACCCGGCTCATACATCGAGCTGGACGAAGAGGGCACACCCCTGGGCGAATGGCATTGGGACGAGGATTTGGAGCTATGGGTTTTCGACGAATACGTACCGCTGGGCAATCTGCCCGGTACCGGCGACTATAGGGCGCATAATTTCTGGGTCTACCTGATCGGGTTCTCCTGTGTCGCGTTCATGTTCCTGTTCGGATTCGGGCATTACCTGGAGCGCAAGTCCGCGAATAAGCGGAGCCGGGATTCATAAAGTCACAAAATCTATAGCTGTCTAACAAGCTGCCCGAACATATAAACGCCCGGGAACCATGATCGCGTGTCATCCGGTTCCGGGGCGTTTCTTTGTTTGTATTACTGCTGCTTTACGCGGCTTCTTCCGGCTCGGACGCTGGTTCAGGCTCAGATTCCGCCTCAGGCTCCTGCTCCGTTTCCGGTTCAGGTTCCGGCTCGGGCGGGGCGTAGATGCTCATAATCATTTCCTTCGCCGCTTCCTCATCCATCACCCAATAAGCGCCGCCGCCTATGGTTTTCGCTTCCCCCGGCAGCGTAGCGCTGGTAAAGTTCAGATTCTTGATATCGATGAATCTGAAAGCCAGATTCAGCATCCGGGGAGTCGTCATATCAGTCTTAACATTTTCCCGCAGTTCGCCCATGAGACTGGGCAGTTTGGCTAACGTACCCAGGCTGATGGCCTGATCCAGAAACGCTTTGATGAACTTCTGCTGACGGCCGACCCGCCCGATATCCGCCGAGGGGTCCCCCCGCCACCGCACATACTGTAAAGCTTTGTCCCCGTTCAGCTTCTGCTGGCCGGGGTAGAGGTCTATGCCTTCCTCGATAAACAGCATCCGGCGCTCTACGTTATAATCCACGCCGCCCAGGATATCGACACAGTTCGCGAAACCTTTGAAATTCGTTTCCACATAGTAGTGGATATTTACGCCCAGCAGGTTTTCAGCTGTTTTAACTAATAATTCCGGCCCGCCGAAGGTGTGGGCATGGTTGATCTTTGTCGTGGTGTCCGAATCGGCAATTTGCGTCCGCGTATCCCGGGGTATGGAAATCATGTCGACATCCCGGGTATCCAGATTTATCGCGACAAGAATGATCGTATCAGCCCTGGCCTGTTCGCCTTTTTCCCTTTCGTCCGTTCCCATGAGTAATAAGGTCAGGATCTGGGGGCCCTTATCGCCTTCCGCCACGACCTCGGGGAAAACGTCTTCTTCGGGCGGTATGATCAACGACGGTTCGTCCGGTATAAGCGAGGCGCCGTATACCTGGCCGACAAAATATGATCCGATGGCGAACAACATAAAGATCAGGATAGCCAGCAGTATTTTCCACAATTCTATGCCTTTGGATCGTTCGGCGTCCTCGCCCGAGTTCGGATCGGTCTGCGCGTCGAGTCCGGCGGCGCGGCTGTCCTTGCCTTTCTTATGCTTCTTGACCGAACGCTCGAGGGGCGGTAGATCAAAAAACGGATGGGAGTATTCTTCTTCGGGCGCTTCGGAGACTGCCTCTCCGGACGCTTCGGTAAACGTCCCGGCCGACATATCGGCTAGCGCTTCGGCATATAGTTTATCGATCATCTCTTCCCGGATTCCCTCGTCAAGCTCATCGAGCCTTTCCTCTATGTCTTCATTCTCCATTTCCGGCACGGCGGGGGGCGGCTCCGGCTCATCCGGCGACCGCTCCGTTTCAATCGGCAGCGGCTCCGGCTCATCCGGCTGCGGCTCAGGCTCAATCCCGAAAGGCGGAGACAGCCTACTGCTCGACGGAGGATCGAAACGCACTTCGTACACCACTTCTTCTTCGTCTTCGTCTTGGGGCTCAACCTCAAAGGGCGGCTCCGCTTCCGCTTCATCCGGGGTTCCCGCATCCGGCTCCGGCGATCCCCCCAGAGTCGGCAAAGGTATCGTATCGCTCCCCGACGCGGCTTGATTGCGCCGCTCCGCTTGCAGTTCAGCCATAGCGGCTTTCTCCTTGGCCGCGGTCTCCGACAAAACCTCAAACAGCGATCCCGTTTGCGGTATGTCAATAACGCCGGACTCATTGTCCGGCTGTGTATCGAAGGGCTTAGTCTCCTGCGCCCGGAGGTCTTCCCAGGCGTCAAATCCTTTAGCCGTCGTCTTTTTTACGCTGTCTGTCTCATTCAGTTGATCGCGCCGCTCGTCCATCCAAGGTCCCTTCGCGTTTATCAGACATGAGTCGCAGGGAGTTATGTTAATACATTTATCATGGAAATGTATCATTCTTGTAAAAATAACAAAAACAAAGTCTGAACTGTTGCAATCCGGAGGCTGCGGTAACCCTGTGTCCGGAAGCGGCTTCGGTGGCGGCAGCCTGGCTGTCCGGCGGCGGCTTGACGATTCGCCGGCTCAACCCAGACCGCTCTCCGGATATTGGATCTCGACCCTTTTCAGGTCGTCGTCCCATCTGACGATGGCGCCGAGCCATTGGCTCACAAACCGCACGGGCACCATGGTCCTGTCGTTCACGATCTGGGGCGCCGTATCCATCTCCACCTGCCTGCCGCCGACCACGGCTGCCTTTTGGTCCACCGTCAAGAGGATCTGACGGCCGCCGAGGATATAAGCCACCTGCCTGGTCTCGCCGTTCCAGATGACTTCGGCGCCCAGGGTCTCGCCGATAAACCGCAGGGGTACCATAGTCCTGCCGTCGATAATGCGCGGCGGCACATCCAGTTCAGCCGAACCCGCGGGAACGCCGCCCGGATAATAGCGCTCAGCCCTGGGCTGGTCGGGCCACAGATAGATACGGTATAAGTGGTTGTCCTCCCAAGCCGTCAACCTGGCTGCCAGCGTCTCAGCCCTGCTTTCCAGCATGGCCAGCTTTTGCTCCGCGGGCTGCGTCTTCTGAGAAAGCCAGTTGGCGAAACCGGCCCGGGACATCAGCGCTTCCCCGGCCCACAGCGCGGCGCTTCCCGTACCGGGTACGGAAATCGCCAAAACGGCGGCAACCGTCACCGCGATCGCCGCCGCGTAAATCTTTTTTCGAGCCTTCGGCCCGGACCTGCCGATTCCCGCTCCCGATTCCATACACGTCACGAATACAGGAGCTTTACTTTACCGTAAGTATAGACTTCGGCGCCTAAGGCCGAGAACGCGGCGGGGGGCGCCTCGCCCTTCAGTTCTCCGCTCCGGACCTTCTCCGCGCAGGCGAGAAGCTCCTCGATGATAGCGCCGTCCACGACCGCGTCCCCGTGGCCGCCGAAGACCTTGTCGAACCGGCCCCGCATGCCGTTCAGCTTCTTCAAGCTGTCGATATAGCCCGTGATGTTTCTGCCCGGACCCGTCATGAATACCAGCCCGTTTTGGACGCTGTCGCCGCCGAATATCACGCGGTTTTCCTCGTCGAGGAGCGCTATGCTGCCCGGCGTATGGCCCGGGATCAGTACGGCTTCAAACCGCCGCCCGCCCAGGTCGATGACGTCGCCTTCCCAGAGGGATACCACGGGGGCGGCGTATTTGACCGTCTCATAATACCTGTCGAAATCCGCGGGATGCATATGCGCCGGTCCGAACAGCTTGTTGCCAAGCACATGGTCGCCGTCCGCGTGGGTGTTGACCAGGGTGACCGGGAGATCCGTGAGGCTCTCCACGACTTCTTTTAGGTTCCCTCTGCCAAAGCAGCTATCCACCAGCATCGCTTTTTCTTTGCCGGTAACCAGGAAGCAGCAAACATTGATCGAACCGCCGCTTCCTTCTGTGATCTGCCGGCAGGAATCGTCCAGTTGTACTACGTTATAGGTTGTCTCATCCATATTGCACCATCCTCTCCCGCTCACGGCGGCTTCCGCTTTGTGACATGCATTACAGTGAACCGTTGTTTACAGCAAGATGAGCGCGAATCATCCGTGATTTTTCGTTGCTGCGCCGCATTCGTCGAACGGCTTACGCGCCAACTTACGCGCCGGCTTCCGCCGGGGCTACTTGCGCGCTTTGCGGCTCCTGGGCGGGCGGCGGCCCGTTTCGTATATGATCCTCGTCAAGCTCCGGATGCAGAAGCGTTATCCGTTCGAAGGCCTTCTGCTTCCATTTCCCTTGTTTATACGATATCAGCATGTGGACCGCGCCGACTACCCAGCCGCCTACCTGGCTCCAGTATATGGCGTCCGCGCTGCGAAGCAGGTGGTTCAGCAGGATGACCAGTGGTATGCGCGCGATGATATTGAAGGTGATGGCGTTGATCATGGGGATTACCGTAGCCCCCGACCCCCTCATCACGCCGCCGTGGATCTGAATTGTAGCCAACAGAAGATAAAACGGCACCACGGTGCGCATCATCCTGTATCCGGCTTCGATGGTCGCCGTATTATCCGTAAATAACATCAGTATGTACTTCCCGAATAAAAGGAGCAGGGAGGACATGGTAGCCGTAACGATCGCCGAGAGGGCGAAGCCCTGCTTCGCGCCCAGATATACCCGGTCCATCCTGGCGGCGCCGATGTTCTGCCCGGTGTAGGAGGTCATCGCCATGCTGAAAGACATGACGGGCATGACCGCGATCATATCGACTTTCATCGCCGCGGCGTAACCCGCGATGGTCGTGGTGCCGTAGGTCGTGACGAAGCTCATGATGACCATGCCGCCGATGGACATAATCGCCTGCTGGCACGCAGTGGGGATGCCGATTTTAAATATCTCCTTCGTCCTCTGCAAGTCTATCCTCAGCTCTTTGAAAGATATCCGGGTCAGGGGGCTTGTCCGGTGCAGGGCGATCATGGCGATGACCGCCGAGATGAACTGGGAGATGACCGTCGCCCAGGCGGCGCCTTCTACCCCCATATGCATCGGGATGATGAATATCAAATCCAGCGACATATTGATAAAAGACGTGATGATCAGAATGATCACCGGCATGCGGGAGTTGCCCTGGCCGCGCATAAAGCCGCAGGTCATGTTGTACATCATCTGACCGATGATCCCCATAAACAGTATCCTGACATAAGCCAGCGCCTGGCCGTAGGTATCGTCGGGCGTATTCAGCAGGCGGAGGACCGCGGGGGAAAAAATGAGGCCGATAGCGGACAGGATAAGCCCGACGACCAGCGCCAGCATAATAGCCGTATGCAGCGTCTTACGCAGGGCGGGGGCATTCCTCGCGCCGTAGTACTGGGACACCAGCACGGTGGAGCCCATGGCCACGCCCATGAATATGGACACTAAGAAAAACAGGATAGGCGAACTGACGCCGACGGCGGCGAGGGCGACATGCCCCACCCAGCGGCCGACGATGATGGAGTCCACCGTATTGTATAACTGTTGAAAGAGATTTCCGATAAACAGCGGTACCGCGAACCGGAGGAGTTTTTTCCATGGCGTTCCCGTCAGCAGATCGACTGTGCCGCTCCGCTTCATGGCAAATACGTTTTCACCCATTTGATTTAACACTGTCCTTTTTCTAATCAATCGCGTTACTATACAGTTTACGCCTTGCGTTCCGCCGCGTCAAGGGAATGGGGGCGCCGCGCCGGGTATACATGATTCCATGTTTTATATCGCGTTTATTATTTAGTTCGCGGTTATTGCCTATTATATTCAAGTCGTGCTATACTTGATTATCAATAGGAGTAAGAGATAAATTCATATTTATTAAACTTATTTTCTTCATTTCATTCATTTTTTCATCAATTAAATATACAGGGCCCAGAGATGAACGGAGGATCCATCAATGTACAAAATCGCTTTGCTGACCTACCCTTACTTAATCCCTTTTTTTGAGGAAACCATTGCCCCCTTTCGCAATCAGTGTACCGTCGACCTGATCGCTTTCGAGAGGCAGAACCAACTTCTCACCATGATCCCCACGCTGACGGAGCAATACGACGGCTTATGCGTTTTCAGCGCCTTAGCGGAGAAATTCATCAAACAAGCCCATCCCAACTTGCCGAAACCCGTCCTCTTCCTGGACAGGCACTCCGTGGATTATTTCAAAACTTTCTTCATGATGATCAGTGAAAACAGGGACCTGGATTTTTCCCGGGTACTGGTCGACACTTATCTGATCCTTCCGGAATCCGCGTATTCATTGGAATATATCCTGCAAACGGTGGCGAGTTTTGAGGAAAGGCGCATCGGTTTAACCGAGGACATCAGCCTGGAAGAATTCAACGATATCGAGGCAAAAACCGAAAGCATCGCTATGGATCTATGGCAGCGCGGTAAATTTGACATACTCGTCTGCCGCTTCGCGAATATGGCGTCCCTGATGGAGCGGGAGGGCATCCCTTATGTCTTCGTCTATCCGGAGAAGCACCGGGTCGAGGAGACGATGACGAATCTCATCAGCCGTATCCGTCTGGACAAGCAAACGGAGGGTTTGCCGGCTTCCATCATGATCGTCCCGGGAGGCGATAATCGCAGGGAATTCCAGGAGATCAGCGCGGAAAGCATACGGATACAGAGGGCCCTGCTCGAGTTCAGCAAGAACTATTCCATGAATTTCACCATCCAGTTCATGGCGCAGGGTTATGAAATCCTGACTTCGCAGATGACTGTCCAGAAGATCACCGGGGGCTTCATGACCTGCCAGCTCGGTTATTTCCTCTTCAGTACCCTGGGCGTGAACGCGCGGATCGGATACGGCATAGGCAACGACATCACCAGCGCCCGGCAAAACGCCATCAAAGCCAGGAAGGCGGCTGAGGACTCCGGGATCAACTGCGTCGCGACAGGCGACGGCAGCATGATCCCCCTGCAGCTACGGTCTTCCATCCGGCAGACCGTAGGCCAAGGTGACAGCACGGCGCTATTGGTAGACAGGACGGGGCTCTCTCCCGTCACTATCCAGCGGATACGGTCGGCGCTGCAGTTTTTGGGTACAAACGACGTGACGAACCATAACCTGGCGGAGGCCCTGCAGGTCACGGTGGCTAACGCCAACAGGTTCCTGAACGCGCTGGTCCACAGCGGAAACGCGGAGATCGTGGACATCAAGAGGGGCATGGCGAAAGGCAGGCCAAGCCGGATTTACCGGATCAATTTATAAAGGGGCCGAGACGCGCCTCCGGTTAAAGCTACGCCGCCCCGGAATATCGTCGCAGTTAAGCTAAGAAGGGATCTGATACAAACATGCTTAAAATCATCAAAATACTGAAACCGAAAGAATGGTGGCAGGTACTCGCGGTTTTTGTCCTCGCCGTGACCCAGGTCTGGATCGACCTGAAGTTTCCGGATTACCTGGCGGCGATCACGCGTATGGTGCAGACCCCCGGGAGCCGGATCGGCGATATCTGGATGGCCGGCGCTTACATGCTGCTCTGCGCCCTGAGTAGCCTTGCCTGCGTCATCGCTATCAGTTTCCTGGCGTCCCGTACTTCGGCCGCATTGGCGGCACGGCTGCGGGGCATGCTTTTCTCCAAAGTGGAGTCCTTTTCCATGGAGGAAACGGGCCGCTTCTCCACCGCAAGCCTGATCACCCGCTCCACGAACGACGTCACCCAGGTGCAGACCTTCTTCATGGCGGGTCTGCAAATGCTGCTCAAGGTCCCTATCCTGGCCATCGGCGGGATACTGAAGATCGCCGGCAAGGGGTACGAGTGGGCCCTTGCCACGGCTTCCGCCCCGGGGGTCATGCTCCTG
>Ga0082212_10004940_pt1 | contig 18377 bp, 12 predicted proteins | sample TergutNt197P3_FD_71548 | JGI IMG/M metagenome (GOLD analysis project Ga0082212, IMG submission 71548) | Neocapritermes taracua P3 segment gut microbial communities from Petit-Saut dam, French Guiana - Nt197 P3 | ecosystem: Host-associated > Arthropoda: Insects > Digestive system > Gut ...
GTATACATTCATCGGCAGTTTGAACCCTTGTGTGGGAACCGATTACAGCCGAACACCGGCCGTCGGCGGCAAAGAACAGAGTCTTTTTTTCGGCAGTCGCCTGGGCGTGGAAATCGACAATGATATACGGTGTTTCGTTGCGAAGCCTTTCCAGCAGCACCGGCAGCAGGGAGAAGGGGCTGTTGGCATGGAGCCGGCCGAATCCGTTTTGACCCAGCAATACCGCAACGGCAATTTTTTCACCGGCCGCCCGGTTCCCCCCGGGAACCTGGTTTCCTTTGGAAACCTTGTATATCCGCGAACCGAAACCCGGGGCGTCGGGGTTAAGGTTATCGGGCCGCAGAACGTAGGGAAGTTTTTCGATATTTTCGGTTAGGTCTTTTTTGTAAAAGCATTGGTCCCCTGTAGTCAGTACATTGGCGCCCAGTTTGTGAAGGTACCCGGCGTGGTTCCTGCCAAGGCCCCCTCCGCCGGTTGCGCTATCCGCACAGACGATTAGGAAATCCTGCGGATAACGTTTTTTCAATTCGGGAAGCGCCTTCTTGAAAGCGTATATCCCCGCTTTGCCGACAATTTCGGCAATGTACAGTACTTTCATATTATGCCCGGCCCGGTTTTTCCGACAAATTTGAAAGGGCCCGTTCGAATTCCGCCGCCGCCCTGTAATCCCCCAGTTCGCGGCAGGTATCGCGTAAATTATACAGAGCGTCGTAGTAAAGCGGCGCAAGACCCACCGCTTCTTCAAAACATCCACGGGCTTCGTTGAAGCATCCCCTGCTAAAATGCAAAACACCCATGTTGTTCCACGCTTTTGGATCATCGCCGTTATGGGTAAGGGCGGACCGGTAACATTCCTCGCACAATTGGAATTCTTTCAGCTCATAGTAAATAAGGCCCATGGAAAGCCATGCGTCGGCAAACCCGCCGTCAATACCCAGCGCCCGGTGAAAACTTTCAATCGCCTCATCGTAGTTTCCGGTTCGTTGCTGGGCTATGCCCAGGTTGAACCAGAGAAGGGGGTTTTCCGGTTCTATCGCCAAAGCCCTGCGGAATACGGGAATAGCGTCAACCGGACGGTTTGCCTCGGTAAGCGCGATACCCGAATCGTTTAAAAAAGACGCTGTTTCCATAGTATAATAAAGAATATACCACATTGCAGGGTGAAATGCAAAGCATGCCCTTAATTTTAAAATGGATGGGTACGCATAGCTCATAACCCGTTTTAAATTTATGGAACTCATTGTAAGGAGGAGAAAAATGTATTTTTCAACAAAATATCGGGCGTAGATTTACCCCGACTCTTTGTTCCCAAATGCGGCACGGCTTTATAGGGAATAGTTAAGTGTAAGTATTAATTTGTATAAATGTCGTATAACCTCACTCCTTATAATCCTCCGCGAACTCAGCGCTCTTAGCGCCTCGGCGTGATAATTTTCCAATGAAATTCCGTATCATTTTATTATCTGTACTATTTTTAGGTACTCAAATAAAACATCATGCAAAAATTCACTGGGTTTTCTATCGGTTATTGATAAACGTATATCTACCCATGTGTCATCACAGAGTAAATTAGCCCGCAAATTAGAACTATAAACATCAGTAAATACTTCAGGTACCGGTACATCATAAAGAAAAACTTCCCAATCACCGGTTTTTCTGAATTCAGGATTAGAAAACTCTATTTGAGAGTAGCCACGGGCCCAAAATTCTCCTGCATTGTCAAAATTAAAATTCTCTATTGGTAAAAGCCATCCGGAAAAATGTAAATCAACGTCAATTACATCCACTTTTGTATCTACGAAATAAAAATAATTTGGATTTAATTGTCCACCACCTTGACGCTCTCTTACAAGTCTTAAATTATTTGATGGTATGAGCAACTTTACGTTGCGATCTCTAGTGCTAATCGATAAACCTTGATTGGTTGAATTATATACAATATTAGCATTAGCGGGATTAGAATTAACTGTACCGTTATTAGTAACAACTAATTAAAAATGGAAAAATCAATAGAGCAATTTTTTCCTTAATTTTTTTCATAAAATCCTCCAGTTACAATTCCTCATTCCTCATTTCCTCATTCATCCTTCGTTTTCAGCACGGCGAGAAACGCGCTCTGGGGCAATTCCACGTCGCCGACCATTTTCATTCGTTTTTTGCCTTCTTTTTGTTTTTCAAGTAGTTTGCGTTTGCGGGTGATGTCGCCGCCGTAGCACTTTGCAAGAACGTCTTTGCGCAGGGCGTTGACGGTTTCACGGGCGATGATCTGGCTGCCGATTGCGCCCTGGATAGGTATTTTGAACTGCTGGCGGGGGATTTCGTCGCGGAGCCTTTCGCAGACCTTGCGGGCGCGGTCGTAGGCGTTGCCTTTGAAAACAAGCTGGGAAAGGGCGTCCACTGGTTTTCCGTTGAGGAGTATGTCCAGCTTGGCGAGTTCCGTCGGTTTGTAATCGGTAATGTCGTAGTCGAATGACGCATAACCACGGCTGGTGCTTTTCAGGCGGTCGTAAAAATCGAACAGCACTTCGGAAAGGGGCATGTCGTATACAAGCTCGACACGCTTTTCGTCCAGGTAGGTCATGTTCGTCTGCACTCCCCGTTTTTCAAGGCAGAGGCTCATAATATTGCCCAGATAGTCAGAGGGGGTGATAATCGAGGCGCGGATGTAGGGTTCCTCGGCCCCTTCGATGCGGCCTTCTTCGGGGTATTCCACGGGGTTGTCGATCATGGTTTCTTCGCCGCCCCTCAGCCGTACCTTGAATTTTACAGATGGGGCTGTGAAGATCACCGACTGGTCAAATTCACGTTCAAGCCTTTCCTGTATCACCTCGAGGTGCAAAAGCCCCAAAAAGCCGCAGCGGAAACCGAAACCAAGGGCAACAGAGGAATCTTTTTCGTAGATCAGCGATGCGTCGTTTAGTTTGAGTTTTTCCATGCTGGTACGCAGTTCCTCGTAGTCGTTGGAATCAACGGGGTAAATCGAGGAAAAGACCACGGGCTTGACTTCACGGAAACCAGGCAGGGGAGCGGGGCAGGGGTTGTCGGCGCCGGTTACCGTGTCGCCCACCCGAACGTCGCTTACCGTTTTGATTCCGGCGATAATGTAGCCGACATTGCCGGCGGAAAGTTCCGCCGTTTCAACTAACGCCAGTTTGAAGACCCCGGCGGTTTCAACCTCGTACACCGAATCGCTTGACATAAAGGAAACTTTCATCCCTTTTTTTATCTTTCCGTCAAAGAGCCTCAGATGCACAACCACACCCCGGTAGGGATCGTAATGGCAGTCGAAGATCAGGGCCCGCAGCGGTGTGTTAGGATCACCCGAAGGTGGGGGGATACGCTGTACAACGGCTTCCAGCAGTTCGTCAATTCCCGTACCCTGCCGCGCCGAGACCAACAGGGCATTTTCCGCATCCAGTCCAAGGTCCTTTTCGATCTGCTTTTTCGTGCTTGTAATGTCCGCCGCCTGCATATCGATTTTATTTATCACCGGTACAATTTCAAGATTATGATCCAGGGCAAGGTACATATTGGAAAGTGTCTGCGCCTGTACGCCCTGGGTTGCGTCCACCAGAAGCAGCGCCCCTTCGCAGGAACTTATCGCCCGGCTTACCTCGTAGGTAAAATCAACGTGACCGGGAGTGTCAACCAGATTAAGCTCGTAGTCCAGGCCGTCGGTCGCTTTGTAGGGTATCGTTACCACCTGTGTTTTTATTGTTATGCCCCGCTCCCGCTCGATGTCCATATTGTCAAGGATCTGATTCTGAAAGTTGCGGTCGTCAACCAGTTTTGCCTTCTGGATAAGCCTGTCCGCCAGCGTGGACTTGCCATGATCAATATGGGCGATGATGCAAAAGTTGCGGATTAATTTTGTTTCTGCTGCCATTTTAAAAAACTATAAATGAACGGTGAACAATTAACAAGTGAGGGTGAAAATTAGGTACCTGTCATTGGCGTTGACCTATTCAGCTTCGCCGGAGGCAAACGCGCGGAAACCGTAAGCGCCCGATTCTCTGCCGTAACCGGATACTACGGCGAGATAACGCTTTCCGGCCTGCAAATTGATCCTGATACGGGCGTTGAGGCGGGTGCCCCCATCGTCGTCTTCGTCAAGCAATTCCCTCGTGTCGTAATTGTAAAAATGTATATAAGTATCGGTACCGCCTGTGGTTTCTATTGTGTGTCGTGCATTCCTGTTCGGGATGAGGAGGAAAAAATCTTCATCTTCACTTTCAAGGGTGCGGTTTATTACCGCCGCGTTTTCTTCAGTACCGATTTCGTAGGCCATGGGGTTTTCCCAACTGCCGCCCCCTTCCCTGGGTGCGGACATATAGCCGCGAAAACCGTAATGCCCCGAGGTGGACCTGCTGTAACCCCGTACCTTGGCAAGATAGCGGGTTCCCGCCCGTACGTTGTACCTGATGCGGGCGTTGGAACCCTGACCGCCGTCATCATCATCGGCGAGTTCTTCCCTTGTGTCGTAATTGTAAAAGTGCATATAGGTGTCGATACTACCCGTGGTTTCCACTATAAGCCGGCCGTCTCTTTCCGGGATGAGGAGGAAAAAGTCCTCGTCGCCATCGCCGTGGAGGGTTCGGCTCATCGTTTCGGCGTTTTCGTCCATGCCTATTGTATAGGACACAGGGCTGTCCCAACTGTCCGGTTCGTATTCGTCAGGGTGAACATTGGACGTGCTACTGCGGCCTTCACCTGAAGTAAGCATCGCGGTTAAAGCTGCGGTTCGCCTGAAATCGGAATGGAAAGCCGCCTCAACGGAACGGCCCTCCGTGCGGATCAGACGGGTATGCACCCTAATGATGTCAACAACTTCAACAATTTCCCCCGAAAGCGTCCAGTTCGCACCCGCAACCCCGCCGGAGAGGATCGTGTAAGGTCTTTCAGGTATATTCGTCAATTCTTCGATAAGCTGGTTTGTCCAGTAAGCGCTGAAGGAAGGCACGGATCCCCGGTAGGTAAACTGCCCCACGGCGATTTTTTCGGCTTTTTCCTCATGGAGTTTTTTGTGAATATCCCCCGCGAGTCCCTTAACGGTATCGTCCATCTGAGGGACAAGACTCTGCGGAACAGGGTTTTGTTCTACGGCACCCTCGACGTTAAGACCCTGGGCGGAAATCCCCTGGGTAATAAGAACGGACAAAACAAAAAATAGCACCTGAATCAAAAACAAAGGCTTTTTCATAATCCCTCCGGAACTATCCATTCCGAATATTAGCATATAACGGGGTTTGGGTATAGGTATTATTGAAACTGTTCTGAAACCGGAGCAGCAGCTTTACTGTCTCGGCAGAATCGTATAACTGAACTTCGCTGTTGCCGAAGGCATCATTGTCGTGTGATCGTCACTTTCCACTTCGATACCTCTGGTGATGCCGTTCTTGCTGAGGGTGCCTGGCTGTTGGCCCGGTGTAAAAGGCCGGTCGTAGGCTGCGGCGAGAATTATCTCCTCGCCAAAAGGCGGCCTCATCCTGAACCTTGTGTTGTCGGGGATGCGCCTTGTCTGTCCCCCTCTGATAAAGTTGTTGTCGTTTGCCGAAACGGGGTAGATTACCTGGGTAATTCCGTTTACATCGATATGGATGATGCGGAAGTAGCAGTCACGCTGTGAATAAACCTGCATGGACATTAAATCCCCTTCATAGTAAATGCCGTCCAGTACGTCCGGGGTTACGGTAAAGGTCCACCGGTTGTTTTTGCCGGCGTAGGGATCGACCGCCTCCTGTTTCGCTTCGAATTCGGCCTTGGTGATTACGGTGTTGTCCTTTACTGGAAGCAGAGAAAGCCTGCGTCTTTCCAGTTCGGCGGCGGGGATGACAAACTTTGCTGATGACAGCACCGCCCTGTTCCCCGTGGTGGAAACCAGCCGCAGGGAAATTTCCGCTCCGTTGTCCAGCGGCAGGTAGTTTCCGGTTACCACCGCCTGAACGATACTGTTTACAAGGGGTATTTCCACCGTAACCCCACGGCTTGCCACCGCAAAATCGGCGCTTTCATCTTCCGTTGCCACCTGGAACTTGCCGCTCTGCTTTTGCGCCCCGGCGATTACGCCGTTCTTGATCCACGCCGAAAGGCCGGTAACGGTTCCGGTGTCGGCATAGCCGATCCTGCCCACTGCGATAACGGTTCTCCGGTCAACCGCTTTCGCCATGTCGGAAACCGCCCGCTCTATTTCGTCATCCGCCGAGGCGTTGATCAGGGAGGAAAGACGACTGTCCGGCCTGACAATGTAAGCCCGCTGGCTTGATGCCGCCTTTTCGACATCGGTTGCGTAGACCGTCATGCGATACTCGCTACCTAAAGAGGTTATCTGCCCGAACACGAGAATCTCCGCGCCGTACTGTTTGGTGATTGAAACCACCTGGGCATCGTCCACCCTTCCGGTTTCAAGCTGGTGTTTTATCTCGGCCTCGATACGCCCGAGGTTTCTGCGGTCTACCATTACGAAATTACGGGAATCCTCGAAACGGCCCCACAGTTCTTCAGAAACGTAATCCGAAAGCCGCCCTGTCGGTGCGTCAAAGGGAACCACCGCCATTTTAGCGTCTTTGGGAAGCCGCCCGGTAAAGTACGAGGCAGCCTCGGCTATTGCCGCGTCAAGTGTAATGCTGTCTGCGGAATAGGCGGGTTCTGCAGGTTTTTGAGTAGTACCTCCACCCGCACAGGAAAGTACCGGTAAAATAATACAGCACACGGCTGCAAACCTGATTGTTGTTTTTGTTATCATAGCAGAACTCCTCTTCATAATTATATCAGGTATTTTTCAGCCTTCAAAAACCGGCTGCCACATCAAAGAATTTTACCACGGAGTATCGCGGAGTAATGCACGGAGTTTCACGGAGGATTCCCCAATCCTCAAAACTCCGTGTTCTCCGTGACGTAAACTCTCTGCCCTCCGTGTTAAACATTCTTTCTAATTCCTCACCCCTCATTCCTCATTGTCTTATCACCGCCATTGGGAAATCGCAGTACAACAGCGAAAGTATCAAATTGAAACAACCACCCTCCACTTACCTCGCAATATCAAAATCGCTAAAGCCCCAGGAATACTGTACCGGTCTCTGTTGGTATTGTTTGCTTATAGTTAAATCCATTACCGTATTTCGTACATACCCGCTGAGTTGCAATACGCTGATACTCGCACCGCTTCTTGGTCTGGCCATTCCGTTAAGACCCCGAATTACGCTATAGGTAAATACCCCATGCCTGTCCCATACGGGAATTTTGGGATCGTCTTCATAGGATGGCCTGTTTCCTTCGCTTGATGAAAGCATACAGGCATTGGTTCGTTTCAGTGAATGCATAAAGCCGTCAATGTCCATACCCCCGGATTGACAGGCGTCTATGAACACCAACCGCCTGCCCGGCGCGTTCAGTACCGCCTTGAGAGCGTCGTCAGATATGGCATAGTCGGGGTTTACCCTGCCTTGTTCCATGACCGCGTTTCTGGTCAAAAAATAGAACCGCCCGTCTACGCTAATGCCGTGCCCTGCTATAAACAGAAGCACTACGTCCCGCTGGCCCGCCTGTTCCAGAAAACGTATGTTTTCACGAATGTTTGCTGCTGTGGGTATGATTGCATCGTCTGTTAAAAGACGTGAGTGTACCTCCCTGTAGCGTTTCCCTTTCTGCGCTTCGAGTGACCTTACCACTTCTTTTGCGTCATTGCCGCAATAATTGAGACTGTCCAGCGAACGTCCGTCGGCTGTCGCCAGCTTCCCGGTCAGTGCGTTGTCGTATGTGTTAACACCGATTGCGAGAATCCACAGATCGGGTAAAGGTACCCCCATGCCCGCGGGCGGCTGCCAGTTTAAGTCCACGTTGCCCGTGTCCCCGGAGTATCCCCAGGAGTACCCGTTATATGCCATGACCTCTATGCGGTTGTTTCCGCTTTCGACCAGAGAAACCGGTACGGTAAACTGCACGGTTTTCCGGTCCCTTTTTACCGACAGGCCTCCTTCTTCCACTACAATGCCGTCGGTTCCCTTTACCGCGTTTAATTCTTCGCTGCCAATCCTGACCCCGTTTACGAGGATTCTGATGTCCCTGACGGGCTGGTTCCGGTCGGTAACGATCACCGAAAGGTTCGCAACTGCGCTGTTTGTTGTGCCGCTTGACGGTGACTGTATCGTAACCGTTGGCGGTAAAAAGGTGTTGGCCTGTTGGATGGTGACATTTGCCTTTGAAGCCGGGTCGGGTAGCCCCCGGAGCCGTGCCTGCACCACCTCGGGTTTATAGAATATGTCGCTATAGGAGTCGATGCTGGTAACGGTGTTGCCAACCCTCACATTGAGGTAGCGATCTCCCCTTGTGGAAGCGGTGTAAAATCCGTCAGGTGTAATGGAAAGCCACTCGCCTTCAATGTCAGCGGCGGCTGTTTGGGTTTCCACGTCAAGGCCCCGGGTGGTGGAGGCGAGTTGGGTGTCACTGCCGGAGAAGGAGATGAATTGGGCGATTTCCTTGCCAGAGGAAACTTCCCAGAGGCGGATTGTTCCGTCGGTAGAATTAGAAAGGATCTGTTTACCGTCTGGGCTGAACGCTACGGAATTAATACTACCTGTATGTCCAGTAAATGTTCTGATCTCCCTGCCCGTGACCGCATCCCAGAGTTTTATGGTTTTATCAATTCTTCTATAATTTGTTACAAAATAACGTGAACCAGAGAGGATTTGTTTGCCATCGGGGCTGAATGCTACGGAAATACCACTACCTGTATGCCCAGCAAAAGTTCTGATCTCCCTGCCCGTGGCTACATCCCAAAGTATTAGCTCCTTAATATCAAAAAGTCTCGGTATCATACTACCTGAGCCAGAAATGATTTGTTTGCCGTCCGGACTGAACGCTGCGGAAATAATATCATTTGAATGCCCGGTGAAAGTTCTGATCACCTTGCCCGTGTCTGTATCCCAGAGCATTATCGTATCACGTAAATAGGAAAGAATTTGTTTGCCGTCTGGGCTGAACGCTACGGGAACACCAATATTTGTAAGCCCGGTGAAAGTTCTGATCACCTTGCCCGTGTCTGTATCCCAGAGCTTCGCCTCATCGTGTGAACGGGAAAGGATCTGTTTGCCGTCCGGGCTGAACGCTACGGGAACACCAATATTTGTAAGCCCGGTGAAAGTTCTGATCCCGCTACCCGTGGCCGTATCCCAGAGCTTCGCCTCATCACGTAAATAGGAAAGGATCTGTTTGCCATCTGGACTGAACACTACGGGAACATCATTATTCGTAAGCCCGGTAAAAATTCTGATCACCCTACCCGTGTCTGTATCCCAGAGCTTCGCCTCATCGTGTGAACGGGAAAGGATCTGTTTGCCGTCCGGGCTGAATTTTATATTAGAAGTCGAACCTACATATCCAGTAAAAGTTCTGATCTCTCTGCCCGTGTCTACATCCCAGAGCTTCATCGTCTGATCACGTGAACCGGAAAGGATCTGTTTGCCGTCCGGGCTGAACGCTACAGAATAAATTTCATCTGTATGTCCTGAAAAAGTTCTTATTTCACGGCCTGTTTCCACATCCCAGAGCTTAACGGTCTTATCACGTGAACCGGAAAGGAACTGTTTACCCTCTGGACTGAAACTTACCGTATAAACCGAACCTTTATGACGAGAAAAAGTTCTGATTTCCAGATATTTTTCTACGTCCCATAGTTTTACGTCTCCAGCAGAAGAACTGGAAAGTGCTAGTTTCCCGTTTGGGCTGAATGCTACGGAAAAAACCTTAGTATAGTCCGGAAGGGTTTTCATTTCACAGCCTGTGGTAGTATCCCATAGCTTCATCATCTTATCAGATGAACCAGAAATGATATATTTGCCGTCGAAGCTGAACGCTACGGAATTAACCGATTCAGAATGACTGGAGAAGGTTCTGATTTCTCTGCCTGAGTCCGCATCCCAGAGCTTAATCGTCTGATCGGATGAACCAGAAATGATATGCCTGCCGTCTGGGCTGAACGCTACAGAAAGAATTTCACCTGTATGTCCTATTTGCGGAAACGCAACTATATCTGTCTCAATATGTGGCAATTTCTCTACCACAATCCCTCGCTCCCCATGAGCACCCCCACTTGTGCAAGTAGCAAACCATAGGTTTGATACCACAAGTATGAGCGCGATTGCACCGATGAACCTAACAATCGTTTTCATTAATATTTACCTCATCTATCTCCGGGAAAGAGGGGGTGCGAATAAGTTTTAAGAATCTCCTCTAGTTTCCTCCCATTAATAGATTAAATTTTAGAGCTACGAGGGCATCAATGGCCATTACATTTTTGGGATCGAGCTCTATTACTTTTTCAAAATCTGCGATACTCCTGTCGACGTCTTGCATCGTCATATATGCCGTACCCCGGCCTATATATGCTCTTTTATCTGTATTATTTAACTTAATTGCCTCAGTAAAATCTACGATGGCTAAGTCAATTTCCCTAGCTTTACGAGCCTCCTTGGATTCCTGAGCTTCCTCAGATTGATGGATTCTATTGAGAATGCCAAGATGTGCTTCACCTCGCAAGCAATAAAAATTATACAAATAGGCCTGAACGTATTTGGCATCATCTGTAACTAGGGGAGTCAATCTGATAATTTGGGTATAATCCGCTATGGCTCGGTCAAAGTCTTCCTTTTTATAATATATTGAACTTCGGAGTATATAAGCATTAAAAGCATCTGGGGCCAATCTGATTACCTCAGTAAAATCTGCAATAGCACGATCTAAATCGCCTTTTTCCATATATCTTTGGCCACGATCAAAGTAAAAATCTGCTTTATTTTCATTTGTTCCAGTAGTCGCAGTCGCACAACCCATTACCACTGAACAAAATACAAAGATCGACAGCACTCCCGTCACAAATTTCTTTTTCATCTTCATCCTCCTCAGATGTAAATTTTCACGTACTACGCCCGCCGGCATTTATAAACAACCCATACAGGCCGTTTTTACCAGAACGAGAAAAAATAATAGTTGTGTGAATATCCACTGTTAGATTGTTGCCTGTTGCCTTTGGCAATTCGGCAAAGCCGAATTGCAGATGCCCGGATTCCGTCTCGATACGCGGGAAAGCAGATCGGGGAGCTATATTTGCGCGGTTCAGGCTCACGGGTTATATTGTGACGCTAAAAGGAGGGGGAGTCAAGGGATGCTTTGGTTAAGTTTAGAATACTGCTGCCCCCGCTCGCACAGGCGGCAAATCACAGGTTCGAGATGGCAATGGTTGGCAGGCAGAAGGGTATAATGCCTTTTACTCCGTTCCCAGATTAACCACCGAATAATCGACAATAACCCATATATCGTCTTTGCGGTTCAGAATATAGGTGTAACGCTTGATTTCCGTGAAATTTCCGATTTTAAACCTTTGTAATACCGTGACGGTTCCTTCGGTGCTGTTGTACTGGGTTCGTTCAATTACATATTCGTTGGGGATAACTGAAATTGTTCCGTCCATCGTAGAGGTTTGCATTTCCTGACGGTACTGTTCGATCATGCGCCTTCTGCCTTCCTCACTTTCGGAGATCCATTTTCTCTGGTGTACGGCGTCACGTGAAAGCATTGCTTCAAGATCGAGATACAGGAAAAATCTTTCCCATTGGGACTTTTGACGGGCGGTAATCATATAATCCACCACCTGATCCGGCGCGAGATGTTCCCGCACCAGAACGGCACCGGTTACGATGTCCATTTCCAGAGGTATGCCGTCAGGTCCCGGAATAATCGCCGGTCTGACGTTGAGATTGAGGCGTTTGGATTCGAGAACCGGAACTGTTATGGCGGAATTGCCCGCCACTAACGCCCTGTTGAATTCCGAGCGGTACAGTTCGGGGTACATCAAAGCCGAAACAACATAGGATCCCGGTTCGCTGAGTTTAATATAGCCTTGCAGGTCTTCCACAAATGAAAAAGATTCGCCGCTTTCCACCGTTATCTCTCTGAAGTAAACCTGCTGGTACTGTGTCCGCTTGCGGATAAGAACATCCGCCGGTTCGAGGAGGCGGTTGTTTATCGTTCTTACATCGAAGTCAAGTGAAAAAACCCTCTCGTCGGCCAGCTTGAAACGAAAGGTGGCGGGGCTGTTATTGGTAATGGTCACCTGTATATAAATAGGATCCGATTCGGCGTAATAAATGCGCCTGTCGAAAAGACGGATGGAAAAATCTATCCCGGTGGCGTATGCCGCTTCCAGGGTGAGGGGAACCGTAAAACTTAAAATTGTCAGAAAGGCAACCAAAAATCCTTTTTTCATCACTGCTTCCTTAATAATCCTATATATAATATAAATATAACAGAAGCTGTTCCAAAACTCCAGTTCAGGAGCAGCCTATCAAGAGTACCCGGTTCTACATTATAGTTATCGGTAGATTGACATGAAATTCTTATTCTTTCCTGAGCTTTTGCGGAGAATTGACAAATCGAAGCCGGTTTCTGCCTGTGTATCCGCCGTTCTGGAAAGGAAATTCCCCCTTGAAATCGAGGGTTGTGAAGGCGCTTTCGGTGCTCTACTGCTTGCGAAGCTCTGTTCGGCCGTACCGGGGGCCTATTTTGCCGTTGTTCCCCGGGAAAATGACGCTGCCGGCCTCTGTTCGGATCTGAGAACTTCCGGTGTTCCCTGTGTGCAGTTCCCCTGGTGGGGGACGGTTCCTTACCGTGAAACGGCCCCTTCGGCTGTGTTCGGGGAACGGGTTAAGGTTTTATGTGATTTAGCCTCCGGGAAGCCGGGAATTGTCGTTATCCCCGAAAGGGCCTTTCTTACCCCCGTGCCGCCCCCCGATTATATAAAAAGCCTCCTCGTTTCCCTGAAACCCGGGGGGAAGATCGATACAACGGCCCTCGCGCAAACATTGGTTTCCTACGGTTATATCCGCGTACCCCGTGTGCAGGTTCGCGGTGAATTTGCCCTGCGCGGCGAGGTTCTGGATATTTTTATGGGCGGCGACAGTGATGCGTATCGGTTGTTGTTTGACTTTGACCGGGTGGAATCGATCAAATGTTTTGATCCTGCCGTTCAGGGTAGCGGGCCGGGACGTGAAAAACTGCCCGAACTGTTGATCCGTCCCATGCGGGAGATTGTTTGGACCGATGAGCGGATCGACGCACTGGGCGGCAATCTGGCGGCCTGCAAAGAATTTACCGACGAAGGCAGGTTGGTAATCGAAGAATTAATAACCAAGCGCGGTACTTCGGGTGAAGAGATATTTTATCCGCTGGCCTTCGATAAGGCGGGCAGTCTGCTCGACTACCTGGTGCCAGGCACCTTGGTGCTGGTTGATCGTGAACGGCTGGAAAATGCGCAGGAAAGCCTGAACCGCGAATACCACAGTCTTTATATGCACTCGCAAAGGGAAGGCGTGGCAGGCCGCGGCCCGGTACGACAGTTTCCTTTACCTGAACGTCTGCTTCTCAATTTTAACAATCTTATTGAAAATTACACAGGACGCAGGGCTGCCGGAGGGGAACCGGCGGCGGGTACACGGCTCATCTCTTTTAAAACCATTAAAAGTGAACCGGATCCCGGTGTTTGCCGCATGAAAATTCCCTGCGATCCTGCGAGGAGTTTTTTCGGCAATATCAATTACCTTAACGAAGAATTTGCCTCTTTGCTTGCAAACGGCTGGGAGATTTTTGTGGCAGCCGAATCGGAAGTGCAGGCATCGCGCATACAAACGATCCTCGCTCCCCATAATTCACTTTTCGTTACTCCTTCGCCGCTTTCGGCGGGGTTTTCCCTGCCGGATATTAAATTCATGTTGGTACAGGAGAACGAAATCTTCGGCCGCAGAAAACGTCCGCCCCGTTCCCTCCATACCGCGCGTTCAAGCCCCATTGACACCTTTGTAGAACTGAACCCTGGCGATTTTGTCGTGCATGTTAACCACGGTATCGGCCTGTTCAAAGGCATAGAACGGATCAACGTCAACACCGGCTCTGCCGATGCCGCTAGTCCTGCCGGCGCAGGTTACGAGCGTGATTATATCCAGCTTGAGTATGCAGATGAGGAAACGGTTTTTGTGCCTGTGGAACAGGTAAATTTGGTTCAGCGTTACATTGGCAATGAAGGTTTGCCGCCCCGTTTGGATACATTGGGTTCGAAAAGCTGGGAGAGCCGAAAGAACAGGGTAAAAAAAGCCGCCGAGGAACTCGCCGCAAAACTCATCGAACTTTATTCAAAACGCAAACAGGCCCAGGGCTTTGCCTTTCCGTCGGATACAGAATGGCAGACGATGTTCGAGGCGGCCTTTCCCTTTGAGGAAACGGAGGATCAGCTCCGCTGCGTGGAGGAGATCAAGCGGGATATGGAAAGCCCCCATCCCATGGACAGACTTGTCTGCGGCGATGTGGGTTACGGTAAAACCGAGGTTGCAGTGCGGGCCTGTTTCAAGGCGGTTATGGGCGGCAGGCAGGCGGCTTTTCTTGCCCCCACCACGATCCTCGCCGAACAGCACCATGAGAATTTTAATGATCGTTTTTCCCGTTTTCCGGTACGTGTCGCAATGCTTTCCCGGTTTGTAGACCGGAAAAAAACCCGGATCGTACTGGAACAGGTAAAAAAAGGTGAAATCGATCTGTTAATCGGAACGCACAGGATCATCCAGCGTGACATACAGTTTAAAAATCTTGGTTTGATCGTAATTGATGAGGAACAGCGCTTCGGTGTTAAGGACAAGGAGAGGCTGAAAGAACTAAAGACAAACGTTGACTGCCTGACCCTATCGGCAACTCCCATCCCCCGCACCCTCCACATGAGCCTGTTAAAGATCAGGGACATGAGTCTTTTGGCGACCCCCCCCTCCGGCCGCCAGCCCATTGAAACCTTTATCGATGAGTTTAACGAAGAACGGCTGGCGCAGGCGATTCGCAGTGAAGTTGAACGGGGAGGGCAGGTTTTTTTCCTGCACAACCGAATTGAAACCCTGAAGGAAACACGGATAAAAATTGAACGCCTCGTTCCTGAAATGTTAGTCGAAATCGCCCACGGCCAGATGGATGCCCGCGATCTTGAGGACGTGATGCGCCGTTTTATTCACGGAGGTTTTCATGTGCTGGTGTCTACCACGATCATTGAAAACGGGATTGATATTCCCAATGTTAATACCATTATCATTGACCGTGCCGATATGTACGGCGTATCACAGCTTTACCAGCTGCGGGGCAGAGTGGGCCGCTGCGACCGTGTCGCCTACGCCTACCTGTTTTACCCTGAGCAAAAGGCCCTTTCCGAAGTGGCAATGAAACGCCTGCAGGTAATTTCCGATTTTACCGAATTGGGTTCGGGTTTCAAAATCGCCATGAAGGATATGGAGATTCGCGGTGCGGGGAACCTTCTGGGACGGGAACAGTCCGGCGATATTTATTCCGTCGGCTTTGATCTTTACCTCAGACTTTTGGACGAGGCGGTTAAACGCCTTGAGGATTCGCAGTACGAAGCCGAAACGGAGACTCTTTTGGAACTGGAATATTCGGGCTTTATCCCCGACAGCTATATTGATTCCCCCCAGGAAAAAATGGAAATATACAAGATGATAGCCGCTGTCAGGGAAAAAGAAGAACTGGATAGGGTACATTTGGAGCTTTTGGACCGTTTCGGCCCGCCGCCCGATGAAGCCGCCTCCCTTCTTGCCCTTGCGGAGATCAGGATCATCTGCCGGGAACTTGCCGTCTCCTCCCTCAGAGAACGGGGCGGTGTTGTGCGGGCGGAATTTGCCAAAGTAACACGTGTCAATGCGGACCGGCTGATACGGCTCATCCGGGATTCTGCCGGCAAGGTTAGGCTTGACCCGCAAAAGCCCAACGTGCTTTTGATGACTGCGGGTAATATAGGTTTGCAGGAAAAGAGCGAGTTTATCAGGGAAAAATTGGCCGTATTGGCGTAGCCTATAGCACAAAGCATGTATGAATAAGGAGTGAATTATTATGATAAAAACTGTTTTATATTTTACCTATGTTGCCGTTAGTATGGTCTTTTTTACTCCTTTTGGCATTGTTGCGTTCTTAATAAGCCTGTTGGGTTTTCGAAAGCCCATGACGGCAGTATTGCGTTCCATTGAGACGGGTTGGGGACGGTTTGTGATCAAATTGACGGGGTGTGAGCTAACCGTTTCGGGAAGGGAAAACATCCCGCGGGAAGGCGGCGTTTGTTTTGTCAGCAACCACGGCAGCATATTTGATATTGCGTTATTCCTTGCCTATTCCGGCCGGGTTATCGGGTTTGTCGCCAAAAAAGAACTGGCATTTATTCCGTTTCTGAATATCTGGATATTCATTCTGGGCGGTCAGTTCATCGACCGGAAAAACCCCCGCCAGGCTATAAAAATATTTAACAAAGGTGTTGAAAACATCAAAGCGGGCGGTGCGATGATCATCTTCCCCGAAGGTCACCGTTCCCGGGGCCAGGGGCTTTTGCCCTTTCACCCCGGCGCCCTCAAACTGGCAACCCAGGCCGAAACGGTTATTGTTCCCGTCGCCCTTTCAGGTACTTATGAAATATTTGAAAAAAATTACAGGGTAAGCCCCGGCCCGGTGAAAATTACTTTTTGCAAGTCCATAAATACCGCAGATCTCCCTGCGGCCGATCGAAAACAGATTCTTTCGGATCAGATTTTTGATGTTATTCAGAAGACACTGAACAATGCACCCGCCTGAAAGACCCGTTCAAGGTGGGCTTTCCGGTTCTGTTCGTGCAGGGGATTTTCCCGGCTTGTACCGTCCAGGAGTAAGAATTCTTTCGCCTTTACCCTGTCAAAAAGACGGTCTTCAAGCATCACCTTTTTCAGCGCGCCCAGAATACCGGTGCGGCGAAAATATTCCATTGTGTTTCCTGCCGAACACAGTATCAGTCCCTTTTTAAGTGGTTTCATGGCTCGGTTTTCACCGTAGGCAAAACCATAAGTCCAGACGCGGTCGAACCAACCGACTAATTTAGCCGGTGCATCCGACCAGAAAAGGGGAAAGATAAATACAATGGCGTCGCTTGAGTTGATCTTTTCCTGTTCGGCAATAATATCGGCGGAAAGAGGAATTTCCCTCTGGTAAAATGCCTCCCGCCGGTATTCGGCTTCGTCCATATCGGTTTTAAAATTCATGCCGTAAAGATCGGATACCACGTAACTGTGCCTGGCGCTTCCAAGTCCCGCGATAAAACTGTCCCGTACCTGCCGGGTGAAAGAATCTTCGCTGGGGTGGGCATAGACGATAAAAACGTGCATAACAGCTCCGGGTTAATTTTTGCATAAATATCGGACATTGTACAATTGCCAAATCATGCAGCCTGGCTTACAATAATGGCATGGGGGTTCCATGCCATGTTTACCAAAAAACGCCCTGACGGAACATATATCAAAAATCTGCATTTTTTTACGCAGCTTTTGCCGTATCTGATGCCCACACGTTCCGAGGCGTGCATTTATTATGAGCAGGATGTTGATGTGACCCGGACGCTGGCGTATGTCCGCAGGAAAAAAGCGCAAAACAGGGACAGCGAAGACACATCAAAAGCAAATATTACGGTATTCTACCTTTTTCTCTATGCCGCCCTGAGGACCCTTGCCGTCAGGCCCAAAATGAACCGCTTTGTTTCGGCTTACCGGTACTATCAGCGCAACCGCATTTCTTTTAATTTTGTTGCAAAACGGGATATGAGCGATGAAGGCGAAGAGGTCAATGTGACCATGTCCTTTTCCCCGTTAATGTCTCTGGAAAAATTCTGCAAAAAAATTGATGATTATGTATCTTCGATAAAGACGGGTTCGGGAACAGACAGCGAAAAGATCAATTCCTTTGCTACCAACCTGCCCCGTTTTTTTGTAAAGCTTTTTGTTAAATTTATCCTGTTCCTTGACCGGCACAACGGTCTTCCGAAATCGGTCATTGATTCTCTGCCGTTTTGGTGTTCGATTTTCTTCACCAATGTGGGGAGCATCGGCATTGACGCGCCTTATCATCATAATTTTGAAGTGGGCAACTGCGGTATTTTCTGCGCCATCGGAAAACTCCGCAAAGAACGCACCCTCAAATCAGACGGAACCGTGGAAACACGGGACAAAATCAGAATCACCTATACCTTTGACGACAGGGTTACCGACGGCATTTACTGTGCGCGTACCATGGGCATGGCGCGTGATCTTGTGGAAAATCCTGAAAAAATGGAGGCCCCTTTGGAACTGACCCCCGAACAGATTGCCGCCCTGGGCCTTGCGAAAGAGGAACTGGCGGTCGAAGGTTAGCGGTCGCCCCTTGATCGCTCTTTGTTTTTTCTATATGCTTTTTTCAGGCCTGCGATTATTGGGGCGCGTAGCTCAGCTGGTTAGAGCGCCACGTTTACACCGTGGATGTCAGGAGTTCGAATCTCTTCGCGCTCAATTGGACAC
>Ga0082212_10004941_pt1 | contig 18376 bp, 14 predicted proteins | sample TergutNt197P3_FD_71548 | JGI IMG/M metagenome (GOLD analysis project Ga0082212, IMG submission 71548) | Neocapritermes taracua P3 segment gut microbial communities from Petit-Saut dam, French Guiana - Nt197 P3 | ecosystem: Host-associated > Arthropoda: Insects > Digestive system > Gut ...
GACAGAGTCGTGTTTCGTTTTTTTTTCCACTTCGTTGACTTCTTCTTGGGCGAGTGTTTCGAGCGAGGTACACAGCAGTTCTCGTCCTTTGGTCAGCACGATGGCTTCGGCGCAATTGAGGAATTGTCCGATGGGAGCGTTCTTGGCGTTGCGTTTCATGTCTCGATAGAAGGCGAGGGCATGTTGGACAACAAGTGCTTCGGCTTCGGACTGCGGAGTGAGGGCGGGAGAGATGTGATTCTTCTTGGACATAGCGATTCCTTTCAGGGGTGAATGAAAAACAAAACACCTATTTTACCCATCTCTCCCAAATGCGCAACTAGACGTTTATGCACCCAAAAATTGGGGGGGCGAGATGACGCTTGCCAGAAAAATTCCTGACGCTTTCTGACATTCCGTATCGTAAGCAAATCAAAACGCACAAAGAGCGGCATACGCATCGTCATCATGACCTAACTCCTACCTTGCAAACGTCTCGTCCTTCGTGTAATCTAGTGAGGCATGACGCAAACGCATGTCATTATTTCATTGAACCCGAAGGCGGGTCGGCAATCGCCGGCAATGCGTGCCGAAGAACTCTGCGCCCAACTGCGGCAAAAAGGTTTCACGACGGAACTCCTGACCGACCTTGATGAAGTTACCGAAAAAGCAAACGCCCTCCACACTGCCGGTACGCTCAAAGCACTGGTCGGTGTCGGCGGCGACGGAACCGCTGCAACACTCGTCAACCGAACGACACCGGGTATGCCGGTAACGCTCCTTGCCGCTGGAACCGCTAATCTGCTTTCCAAACATTATCGACTTCCCTTCAAACCGGCGAAATTAGCCGAAATGATCGAAAGCGGAACCGTCCATACATTCGATGCCGGACTTGCCCGATTCGATAATACCGAACGCCTGTTTCTCGTCATGGGGAGTTGCGGATTCGATGCTCATGTGGTCAACGGCGTGCATGCATATCGGGAGGAACGCTATCGGCAAGGACATGCACGGGGAGCGCACATTTCCTATCTTTCGTACATCAATCCGCTGTTGAAGTCGATGCTTCGGTACAAGTTTCCGAAAATGACCATCGAATGTCTTGACGAACCCGGTTTGGTTTTGCCGGATTTTCGCTGGGCGTTTGTGTTTAATATCAACCGCTATGCTTGGGGATTGCCGCTGGCTCCTTTTGCGAAGGAAGACGACGGCAAATTGGATCACGTACTTTTTCGTGGCGGAACGATTTTTCACGGGGCAGTGTTTACGGCACTGGCACAGTGTTTCAGTCTGCATCGTTTTTTGCCGTCGGCGCGATTGGGACAGCGGACACGGTATCGCATTACTTCGGACGTGCCGGTGCCGTTTCAGTTGGATGGCGATCCGGCGGGAGAACTGCCGCTCGAATTGGAAATCGTGCCGAATCGGTTTACGTTCCTCGTTCCACGATAGATGCAGAGCACTAATCGAACAGGTGAGGCAATGCCGCATCAACAACCGCATGAGTATTTCATCCGTGAGAACGTTTTCTTGTGAAAAGCAGAACAATCAGTCCCGCCGCCGCCGCTAACAGGATGATTCCAATCAGCGGACGATAGAACAGCCAAGCCAACGCAATAATCATCAGCGACCAAGATAGTCCGAACAACGTGCTGAACACTCCTGTTCCGAAACCGACGATTTTTCCCACGAGAGGAACCACGCTGGCAAGCACCGACAGCGGAGCGATGATCATTCCCAAGCCCATACAAACGAGAAATACTCCGCCGACACGCAACAACCACGTCATCATCGCATTGGAAGCGTGGGCAGACTCGTACATGTTTTCTGCACTTTTCGTCCCCATGACAAGCATCCCGACCGTCTTGCCGTTTGCGGCGGTGTATCGTTCAAAAGTATAGCCGACCAGTTTGGCAACGATGCTGACTTCATTGCTGGGCTTCGTTTGCTTGAACGAGACACGTACATCGCCGATGGATGGTGAAGCGGGATTATCCCCCAGATAAACCGTACTGCCGTTCACATGGACCATCCCTAACCACTGGGGCGGATTACCATCCATTGAGCCAATGGGAGCATTCTCGTCAAACTGAAGCATGCCTTGCACGGGCGGAGCAGGCGTTGGAGGGGGAATGGGTAGCGAACCGGGCGGAGCAATCTGCTGGTTCAATTTCGCCAGCACTTCCTCGGAAAGTTGAACGGATAGCGATTCAGAACCACTGATGGAACTCACGAGAAAATCAGGAAGCCGATACGCTCCGAAAGTAACGTTTTTTGCTTGAACCGAAAATCCCTCAACGTTGGAAGCAAGAACGGTATTATGGTTACTGGAATCGTGGAACCGCGAGGAATCGACCGGATGATTTAGCCAACCCTTCCGATAGGAGTAGGTGATGATTTCTTCTTCACCGCCTCCCAGTTTTTGCTTTTTTTCCGTGTGCGAGTCTTCGATCCACTGGTAATACTCAACGTCTCGAGAGAACCGGATGGCATTGACGGAAATGCCGAAGATGGGGTCTTCCAAAATATCTTCTGTTGTTGCCGTCCCGGTTGCATGAACGAGTTCACCACTGCGGGAAGTGTCCACCGTGTTGATGTTTTCCAATTCCTGGGTAACGCCTTGCGCTTCTTTGAGAGCGACTTGGGTTTTCACAAAATTGCCTTCGTTCCACCAAAGGAGAATCGAACCGGCAATGAAAAGCACGATGCCGAAAAGGATACCTTTGAACGAACTACCCAGCCGTTCAAACCAACTTGTTGTTTTTGTTACCGTATGTGTGGACATTTGTTTTTCCTTTTTGAGAGAACCTTGTGTTCAGTGAGTATTATACCGTAAACGAGCCGCGAACGTAAGTTTGTGATTGACCGTCCGGGCAAGTCGTTCGGCAAAATCATTTTTACATCCTCGGTTCCTCCCCGCACGAGAGAGGGGGAGGGGATGCGCCGCCGGAACTATTTTTAATTTTCAAATTTGCTACAATGGGACACCGTGTTTTGATCCACCCCCGACAGAGGAGATTTTCTGTGAGTGCTACAAATGCAACGATGAGAAGTGACGGCGCAATCGATCACACCGACATCATGGTGTCCAGCGATAACTTTGTCGAACAGTTCGACTCCGATGCGGCGGACTACGTGGACCATATTCTTACCGAAGCCCTACGGCTTTCCGCAAGCGATCTGTTCATTACTTTCCGGGAGAGTTCCGTTGAAATTTCCCTGCGAGTGATGGGATTCATCCGCTCACTGGGAAACGTCAACCGTGAACTCGGCTCCCGATTAATGTCGCACATTAAGGCAACTGCCGACATGGATGTGACTCGTTCCCTTGTTCCGCAGGATGGGCGTACGCGCATTCGATTGCGGGCGGGCGGCGGAATCGACCTTCGGCTTTCGACCGTACCGACGCTGTACGGCGAAGACTTGGCAATGCGAATTCTTGACCGCCGCCGATTGATCGACCTCGAAGACATCGGATTTCATCGGACGAATTTTAGCCGACTGCATTCGATCATCAATCGTCCCAGCGGACTCGTGTTGGTAACAGGTCCTACCGGCATGGGCAAAACGACGACACTTTACGCCGCACTCAAACACTTGAACGACGGCACACGAAAAATTCACACGATAGAAGACCCTATCGAATTTACATTGGAAGGCATTCACCAATCGCAGGTCAATTTGCGGCGCGGCGTGGACTTTGCCGACTTGTTGCGTGCGATTTTGCGGCAGTCCCCCGACATTATCATGGTCGGCGAAATTCGGGATTCCATAACCGCCGATATTGTCGTTCGTGCGGCAAACAGCGGACAACTCGTCTTTGCAACGTCGCATGCCCGGTCAACGGTCGAGGCATGCGAAGCAATGCTCGTGCTGGGTATTCAACCGCAATTTCTTGCATCGGGACTTTTGGGAGTTGTAACGCAGCGATTGATTCGGAAATTGTGTCCGCATTGTAAAACTGCGCTCGACCCGGATGAGTTTCCTGATGTCCGCACCAGTACGAACGAGCAAATCTACACGCCGGTTGGTTGTTCGGAATGCCATAACACCGGTTATGCGGGGCGAACGGCGGTTGGTGAGGTTTTGCGTGTTACACGTGATATTGAGCGGATGATTCGAACGAGTGCGCCGATGCCGCACATTCACAAACAGGCGGTCGAAGAAGGCATGATCGATCTTCGGGCGGATGCTCAACAGAAATTGGATTCCGGCATGACGAGTCCTGACGAGATTCTCCGGGCGATACCGGGTAATTTTGGCGAAACGGTTTGAGGAATGTCATTTGAGAAACGGCGTACTACAATAGTCCATAAGCGGTAAGCGTTGCCCGAAGTTTCACTTCTTCGGCTTCGGTCAGCGGAGTCATCGGAAGTCGCAACTCGCCGGTGTCCCGACCGAGCATTTTCATCGCCGATTTGAGCGGGATCGGATTCGTCGAAAGCGACAGCATATCCCGGCAAAGAGCAAACGTTTTGTAGTGCATCTTGCGAGCGGTATCCCCATCTTTGCGATCCACCGCTCGACACAATTCGATCATATCTTGCGGAATAATGTTGCCGACAACCGAAACAATACCCCGTGCCCCTAACGCCATTAGGGGTAGCGTCAAACTGTCGTCGCCGCTCAACACCGTCAAGTCGGTCTTGCCGATGATTGCCGACGCTTGATCCATCGAACCCGTCGCTTCTTTGACCATACCGATATTCGGCAGAGCGGCAAGGCGGATAATCGTTTCCGGCTCGATGTTTTTCGCACACCGTCCCGGTATGTTGTAAACACAGATCGGCAAATCAGTTGCCTCCGCCACTGTTTTGTAATGTTGATAAAAACCTTCCTGCGTCGGCTTGTTGTAGTAGGGAGCAACATGTAAGGCGGCATCGGCACCCGCTTTTTGAGCGAATTGTGTGAGTTCGATGGCTTCCTGTGTACAATTTGCGCCGGTGCCTGCCATGACTTTGATTTTTCCGGCGGCGGCTTCGACGGCGGCTTTGATGACATTTTCATGTTCCTCGAAGGAAAGCGTCGGCGATTCACCCGTCGTTCCTACCGGCACAATGGCGGTAGTTCCGGCGTTGATTTGGAACTCGATCTGCTTCTGAAATGTTTCATAATCGACCTTATTATTTTTGAACGGCGTAACAATGGCAACCGAAAGTCCTGCATATTCTTCGCAACGGGTCATGACTGCAATCAATAATAAATCATAAAAAAGTTCCCGACATTTTACACTTTTTGCTTGCCGAAAGGGAGAGGGGTAAAATATCGACTTGACGAATCCAAATCGATGGAGATTTTTTAGAGCGGCGAATAACGGTATTTCAGCCCTCTCAAAAAATTTCCTTGATATCTTGCCATTATGGAATTGCGAATCATCGACAAACGTTGTATCATATCATGGAAGAATTGAGGCGGCTTTACCCAAAAGAAACAAAAAATGAGAATCTGTATTATCGCAAGTCTATGCTGTCTGTTAACGTTCCCCCTTTTGGCAAACGAAGAGTCAAAAAATGTTTTCGTTATGTCCTATTTCACCGGCAACGGCGAAGATGGTCTGCATCTTTGTTGGAGCGAAGACGGTTTGAATTGGAAAACACTCAACGACGGCAAATCGTTTATGACTCCGACCGTCGGCGCACACAAATTGGTACGTGATCCGAGTATCGTGCAAGCACCAGATGGAACGTTTCACATGGTTTGGACGATTTCCTGGACACAGCCCGGCATCGGTTACGCTCACTCCAAAGACTTGATCAACTGGTCGGAGCAAAAATTGATTCCCGTCATGGAAGATGAACCGACGGTGCGAAACTGCTGGGCACCGGAACTATTTTTCGACGAATCAAGCAAAACGTATTACATCTTTTGGTCGTCAACGATTCCCAACCGATTCGAGGGAGTCGGCAGCGAAGACAATTACAATCATCGGCAGTATTACATTACGACGAAAGATTTCCAAACGTTTTCACCGACGAAACTCTATTTCGAGCCGGGACACAACGTCATCGACGGTTATCTTGCCAAAGACGGAGAGCAGTATCTCCTTTTTTACAAGGATGAAACGCTCCGTCCGACAGCGAAGAAGTCGATTCATTTGGCAATCGGCAAGAGTCCGTTGGGACCCTTTGAACCGCAGAAGGAAATCGGACACACGAATTGGGTCGAAGGACCTTCCGCCATCAAGATCGGAGACTATTGGCACGTCTATTATGACTGTTATCGTGCCGGTCATTACGGGGCGGTACGGTCGAAAGATTTGAAAACGTGGGAAAACATTACGGACAAGATTTCTTTTCCGAAAGGAGTCCGGCACGGCACGATTTTCCAAGTCGCCCCGGAGGTCGTTCGCAAATTGGAAAACGTGAAGTAACGTTAAAAATGAGATTGTAGCAATATAATGGTAGTTTTTTGTTTTACACTGGTATTTTTCAATGCAGAAAGAGCGAAAAGGGCGGACGGGAAGGCGGAAAAGATAACTTCCGCATTTTTTCGCTGTTTCCGCACCTTCCGCATTAAAAAACACAACTTCGTTGCTACACACTCAATACCATTCCCTTTTTTTCTCGCACAAAGGCACAAAGCACACGAAGGAGTCGAAATATCCGAAAATTTCTTTGTGAACTTTGTGCCTTTGTACGAAACAACAGGAATACCATTTGAAAAATAATGTACTACACTCTCTAAAAAAACGGAGCATAACCCATGAACAAGAAAATCCTATCGGCACTTTTCACTGCGGCATTCCTTGTTTCCAATACTTGTGCCGCCGAAGACGCACATCTCATGTTGCGTTACGAAGTCAATCCCGAAGGCACGGCATTTCGAGCAATGCCCGCTAACGGTTCCGCTTGGAATGCGACTCTTCACGGTAGTGCTTCCATTGCCGACATCAACGGTCGCAAAGTGGTCGATATGGGAAACGATGCCGGTTATGTCGATCTCGGCAAACAGATCGGTGCATTACTGCAAACGCTGCCCGAATTCAGCATCGAAACGTACATCTACATTCCTTTCCAAAATCAACTTAAAGATGTTGAGCAACCGGGACATTTCGTTTGGACTTTTTCCAATACCGATGCCGCCAATCAAACGACCGGAAAGTACATGTTCATGAAGGCTTCGACGCAAACGGTTGCCCTTTCCTCCGGCGGTTGGACAAACCAGCAAGTTACGAATCAACTCGTATCCCATTTCAACGGTCCCCTGCGAAGAGGAATGTGGGAACATATCGTCGTTACACGCACCGGCAATACCGTCAACTTGTTCGTCGGCGGGCAGTTGAAAGGAACTCAAATCGCCGTCATCGCAAAGGACGGTTTTGGAAATCTTGACTTCAATTATTTGGCACGTCCTGTTTTTCAAGGCGACGCTTATCTGTCGGGCGCAAAATACTATCGCCTGAATGTTTATGACAAAGCCTTCGCACAACAAGAAATTGCCGAACAGACCGGGTTTAAGGAAATCCTTGAAGCATTGCCCAACGAGCGGATCATGCCGAAAGATGTGTCGGTACCGATGAAGCACGTCGGTGCATTACACACTTCGGAAGACTTTGCCCGCATCAAAACGAAACTTGCCGCCAACGAGGAACCCTGGATTGCCGGTTATCAACAACTCATCAAGAATAGCCATACGGTACCGACGTGGAGCGGTCCCTTTCCCACCGAGTACATCATTCGCGGCGCAGCAACTAGCAACGGCAGAGAAAACTATATGAATGCGGCACGTTCCGCTGCGGCGGCTTATCAAAATGCCGTCGCCTATCGCATTGGACATGAAGACAACGCCGCCGCTTATGCGGACAAGGCGGTCAACATTCTGAACCGCTGGGCAACGGAAAACAAACATCTGGACGGCAATTCCAACGTCAGTTTGGCGGCAGGGCTTTACGGTTATCAATTTGCCATTGCCGGCGAACTGATGCGGGATTACGACGGTTGGAGTCGGGAAAATTTCGCCCAATATCAGCAGTGGTTGCTCGACGTGTTTTATCCTGCCAACATGGATTTCTTGATTCGGCATCACGGTTGCTGGGACGATCATTACTGGACGAATTGGGATATGTGCAACCTTGCATCGCTGATGGCAATCGGCATCGTTTGCGACCGGCGGGATATTTACAACTGGGCACTGGAAGCACTGCAAGGAAATTATGGAGAACCCATCGGTCGTGCTGATCCGAATCAACGACGTGTGGTGGGAAACGGCTATTGGTTTAAGGCGATCAATCACGTTTACACGACGGCAGATGGAGAGGAATTGGCACAGCAACAGGAAAGCGGACGCGATCAAGGGCATACGGTCATGAACATCGGCGTTATGGGAGTCATTGCTCAACTGGCATGGAATCAGGGGGATGACCTGTTTGGACTGGGCGATAATCTTTTCCTGAAAAATTGTGAGTACGTGGCGAAGTATAATGTGGCAAAACTTTCGGTGCCGTTTACCACGTACACTCGTTTTGCTGGCAATGGTCGCTCGCCGGATCGGAACACGATGCAGGAGATTTCAGCGGACGGGCGCGGACATAACCGACCGGTTTGGACGTTGCCGTATTATCATTATGCGGTCATCAAGGAAGTTGCACCGGAAAAAATTCGTTGGACGAAGTCGGCGATGGAAGTGTCGATGCCGGAAGGGGGACCTCAAATGGGCAACAATTCCGGTGCCTACGACTCGCCGGGTTTCGGAACGTTATTGTACTCGCGGTAAGGTTTTCACTCGAAAGTATTGTCAAATGTCAGGAAAATTCCTGACGCTTTTCGCTTTCCCGTATGCTACACTTCCGCTTGAAAATTGAAACTCGGAAGACAGAGAGCGAAAGAGCGGCACCCGCAAGGGTGCCGGTCAAACGCGAGAGACTCACCGGCATACTTGCGTATGCCGCTCCTGCGTTGCAATCGTTGCTCCCTTGTAGGATTCTTGTAAACCGGGTACACTATCCGTGTTCATGTCCCGAAATACTGCCGACACACCGTCCTCGAATACGAAATACCTTGTTTTAGGGGCATTGTGCGTTTCGCACCTCTTTAACGATACCTTTCAGTCACTCATTCCCGCCGCACTGCCACTTCTCAAAGATGGTCTGCTCCTCTCCTTTACCCAAGTCGGACTCATTGCCACTGTCTTTCAACTTGCTTCCTCCATTTGCCAACCGATTATCGGTTGGTTCAACGACCGGCATCCGCAACCCTATGCTTTGCCGTTTGGTATGACTTCAACCCTGCTAGGTATCTTACTCCTCGCTTATGCTTGGAGTTTTCCCGTCGTGTTATGCTCTGTTGCCCTGATCGGTTTCGGTTCGGCAGTCTTTCATCCCGAAGCGTCGCGGCTTGTTTATATGGCAGCCGGAGGACGTTTCGGCTTCGCTCAATCATTCTTTCAGACCGGAGGAAATGTTGGGGCTTCCATCGGTCCGCTTCTCGCCGCCGTGATTATCACACCTTATGGACGAACAAACATTGCTTGGTTTGCCATTCTCGTCTTTTGTGCGATCCTTTGGATGATCCCGTTGAGCCGATGGTACGGACGAAGATTAAAAGAACGAGAACTGTCCGAACACGTCGCAAAAAAGAAAGCCGTTACTGTTGCATCGGAATTATTACCAAAATACACGGTCTTTGCTGCCGTATTTGTTTTGCTGGTACTGGTCTTCTCCAAAACGTTGTACACGGTCAGTTTCAGCAATTTTTTGACATTCTATCTGATTGAAAAATACAAAATTTCGATAGAACATTCGCAACTGTTTCTGTTTGCATTTCTTTTTGCAACGGCGGCGGGAACGATGATCGGCGGTCCTATCGGCGACCGAATCGGCAGAAAATGGGTGATTTGGGTCTCGATTTTGGGACCTGCTCCCTTTGCGCTGATGTTGCCGCACATCCATTCGCTCTGGGGAACCTGCCTATTGAGTATGTTGATTGGAGCAAGCATGGCATCGTCCTTTCCTGCAATTTTGATCTTTGCCCAAGAATTGATGCCGGGAAAGGTCGGTACGGTCGGCGGATTGTTTTTCGGTTTTTCGTTCGGTTCAGGAGCGATCGCGTCAGCACTTTTGGGTGTACTTGCCGATTACGGTGGAATCATGTTTGTCTTTAACCTTTGTGCGTATATGCCGCTCATCGGCTTGATGACCTGGTTTCTGCCGAACATTCCACACGGACAAAAATGATCGGTACAAATCGGCGTAAACAATTATTTCGACACGATTCCATTCCTCAATGCGTATCCCTGCAAACGCCGGGTGCCGGTCGTCCATCCGGCATATCAATTCGCGGCGTTTGTTTCAGCGATTCCTGAATCGGTACGAACGTTTCCAAAATTTTTCGGTAGTCGGGATCATTTCGATCTGCAAACACCGCTTTTCCGCAACGCTCGGTTCCGCCTGCCGATTTTGCAAGCGGTGCCAAAAGGAATGGATTCAATTCCGGCTCCGATATCCGAACCCAAGGACGGCGCGGCACCGTACCTTCTGTGTTTTCCTGCGGATACAGGAATTGGTTTTGCGTTCGGTGTGTCCAGTCCCTTCGGTAAACATTCCCCTTTTCGTGACATTCGGCACACCGTCTCGAAGCGACTTCATTTATCACGGCATCCAGTGTCGATGGGTAAATCCGTCGGCAACCCAGTGCGTCGGGATGCGACGTTTCACTGGAAGCATAATACGGAACATTCAAATCAATCCACGCATAGACTTTACGTCGGCTTGCGTCGTCCATGTCGAAACGTTTTTTGCCTTCGTCGTCGGGATGTCCTGACCGAATCAACTCGACAAGCGGACTGTTAAACGAACCCCAGCGTTTCGGTTCAATTTTCAGAATGTTCTGCTCTTGTCCATTGTACGTTGGAATCCAACTGACATAAGGACTGCCGTTCGGTCCTTGTTTTTCCGAAGCGAGAACCTCGTAGGAGACGTTGAAATAATCGGTATATCCGCCAGTCAAATCGATTCCCTTCGGAGCATCATGCGGATGATGACATTCGATACAATATCTGTCCCAGATCGGTTGCACGACATGGACGTAATCGAATCCCGGTGAAAAACCGGCACGTTCCGGTGCGAATGTTTCGGCATCCGCCCAGTCCGGCAATATCGGTTTGACCGGTTCATGATTCGCCTTCAACGATTGCGGACGCAAAAGCGGTGCCGACAGTCTCGATTCGTGGCAACCGATACACGATTGCCGCTCGCCGGGCATCAGATGCGTAAAAGAACGCATCCGTTGGATTGCTCTGCCTTCGTGATCCAGTGCGATAAAATAGATGGGTCCGGTCGTCGGTGCGAGTTCCGGCATATCGTGCGATTCGTTCCGCTGCAATAGGGTTCCATAATCATCGGCGGTGCGCGTTGCTCCGATTCCGACTTTGAAATAAGCGGAACCATCCTCCGCAACGGGAACGTCGCCGAGCACCATTTTTCCAGCGTAAGTTGCACCGCAGGAAATCACCGGAAATTGAAAACCAAACGACCGGAAATTCGGTTCAATACGCACGGTCTTCTGCATTTCTCGAACGATGCGCACGGCGGCAACTTCACCGCGTTTCACTTCGGAACCGAGTCCTTGATAAACGTCTTGCAGAAAAATCGTTGCGTAGGACTCCTTCGTTTCCAAGTCGGAAGGCTTGTTTCCGCCGCCGATCACAACCGGTTTGTGTCGAACACGAACCGGCGTTGCACAAAAATACTGCATTCCGTCGCCCGGTGCCGGCAACAAGACCGCCTCCTTGAAAGGACGCTTGGTTGTTGTGTCCAACTCGAATGTTCGGACAAGGACGGGTCCTCTTGCCGATACGAGAAAGCGTTCGGTATCGAGCGGATAGGGACCGCTATAAACTTGCGTGTGCCAATAATTGCCGTCTCCTTCATCGACTTTGCCGACGTGAATTTCCGGCGTGATGTTTTGAATCGCTTCCTGTTCATTGACACCGTAACGGCGATCCAAAATACCAATCGCACCGCGGGTGGGACCGTTGTGTCCGGTCATGGTACAAACGACGAGCGGTGTATCGGGAATCTGCCGGGCTTCCATAAATGTTGCCGGCGAAAGCACACGGTTGCCGTAAAAGACGTTCAAACTCGTGCCGTCGGGATGAATTGTCCAGAGCGATTGAATCGGAATTGCCGGTCGGTCAACATATTCCCAACGACCGTAAATGATGCGTCCATCGTCAAGCACCGTCGGCGTGAAATCGTTCAGGTAATTGTCGGAAAGCCGAATCAATCGGGAACCGTCGGGACTCATTCGATGCAAAATTCCAACCGGTGCGTTCCAACAATAGGCGAACTGCGGACTGCGTGAACTCAAAAACGCAATGTCGCCGTCCGGCAACCAGCACGGATTGTAATTGTGCCAGGGACCATCCGTCAACTGTTTGAGACCGGTGCCGTCAACGTTGATTGTCCAAAGGTGATACGGCTCCGCTTCTCGCTGCCGCCAACTGAAAAGCACCGTCTTGCCATCGTAAGAAAGATCGGCATCGAGAATCTGTCCTGTCGGTGTATCGACGAGAAGTTTGCTTTCGGCATTCGGGTTGTTTTTTAATGCTTTGGCATCGAAAAGATACAGTCCGCCGCCGGCTCTGAAACCTTCGTAATGATAAGTGTAAACGTGAGAAGCGTTGATCTCGAACCGCTTGATGACGACGAATTTATCCAGTCCGTTAAGGAGATAATTTTGTGTCTGTGCGTCCAGTTCCGCTATCGGATCAGGAGCGTGTTCGCCGGACATTTTTTTCCGTTGCTCTTTGGAAAGCACTTCGGAAAAAACTTGAATCTCGGCAGCACCGGGATTGGGTCCACCGTAAGCGTTGAGAAAGACGAGTTTGATCTTCTTGATTTTCTGTTTCGGAATGATGATCGGTTGACCGCCGTGCTTCATTTCAAAGATTCCCTGAGCGATTGGCTCTTTTTGGTCGTCGAGGAAAACTTGATAATCCTTCCAACATTCCGAGACGAAGAAAGATGTTCGTCCCCAGTAGTCGATTTCGGCAACTTCGATTGGTTCTGTCCATTCGAGAGTGAATTCGCCGTAGTTTTTAGCAACGGCATTGTTGACACACCAAGCGTGAGCGAGGTCTGCACCACCGCTGCCGGAATCGGGAATGACCCCATCGACGGCGAACCGGGCGAGGTATTGATCGCTGTATTCGGAGTTCGCCGAAACGTTTGCTTTCAGTGCGTGATTTTCGACAGCGATGTCCGCTTGTGCGTGAAGCGTTCCGAACAACAGGCACACGAGAACGAGGAACACGTAAGAACAGGGGCGATCATTGGTATTCATGATGTTTTTGCAGACATGTTTTCGGCGTCATCCCTTGCATTGTAGTAGGAATATCACAGAAAAACAGTAGGACTGTACGTTTCTACCGACTCTGTTGTTCCGTTTTGAGAATAACCGTTTTGAGCGAATCGAGAAGTTGCGTCAAAATAAACGGCTTGAAAATGACCTTGGACACTCCCGCCTCTTTGGCACGCGTTGTAACATGCGCACCGTCATAGCCAAATCCACGCATATAAATAAAGGGAAGAGACATGACTGCAATTAACGGGCATTGCGCCTCATCTTCCGGCGGCTCACAAATTGTATCGAGCGGACGACTTTGAAAACGTTTACAATAAATACACCGAACGCGTTTGAAAAACAAAAACGCCGACATATCCGGCAATTTTATGTCACTCATGCAAGCGTCGTAGTGTGTGGTCTCCAACATTTTCAACGCACCGAATCCCGAAGTCGATGCCTCAACGGTACAACCGTAATAAAACAGCAACCGACTCAATTCTCTGCCGACCGATTCGTCGCCATCGACCATTAAAACCCGGCGATTTTTTAACATCGGATAATTATTGCAATCCGTGGCGGAAAGTTCCGGTGCCAAATCGGGAGTCAACATGGCAATGTGTCCCTGAAATGCCGCCTGTATCTGCCGGGCATACTCCCGAACCCGCGTGAAAGACGCAACAATGTCTTCGATATTGACATAGCCGGGTTGCTGTTGCAATTCATCCAACGGAAGACATGTCGTTTCGTTCAATATCAAATTGAGTGGACCAATCGAATCGCTAAACACCTTTTCGATACTGCGGAATGCCGTCTCTTTTTGTTCGACCGACAACAATTCAAGCGTGTGGATGGCAAGTGCCACATCATCGGCAAAGGCTTCGAGCAGTTGTAAATCGTTGTCTTCAAACGCATTCGGTTGCTGACTCTCAACGTTGAACGTACCGATAACCTCTCCTCGGTAAAGGAGCGGCACGGTTAACGAACTTCTTGCACCGGTAACGCCTTCAATGAAGAATGGGTCTTCGTTGGAGTCCTCCATTTTGTAACTTTTGCCGTGATAGGCAACCCAGCCGGTGATTCCGTTGCCGTCCTGACTGACGTACAGTGTCCGCAAACGTGCCTCTTCGTCGATGCCGAAAGAAAACAACGGCTCCAACAGAAGAGGGTTTTTTTCGGATTTAACACGTATTTCGACAAAGGAGAATTGCAGGATTTCTTGGGTGTATTTGGCAATTTTTGCCTGCAAAATGCTGGTGCGCTCTTTGGGGGAACGCTGCAAAATGTCCTTTCGGGACAGATCGGCAAGTTCTCTACCGGCTTCGCGGAGCCGAGTCCATTTTTCCTCGCTGATTATGCGCGGCGTTGCATCGTTAAGACTGACGACGTAGAGATTGACCTTTCCACCTTCGGCGAAGACGGGACCCACTTCCATCCGCACATATTGGGGAGAGTGCGCCAGTGCCAGGATCGTAACGGTCGAAAGACCGGTGCGCCGCACTTTGGAAAAGGGGAGAAAATCGGGTCCCCGCATCACGGGTCGTCCGAGTACGGAAAAGAATTTTTGTCCAATCGGGTTTTCGTGCAGTGTCCAGCGGCAGAAGAGGGGATTGCACCACGTAATGGTTTGATCCAGATCGACCAGTGCCAGTGCCGCCGGAATATGTTCCAATATGCACCGCTCAAGGTTGCCCAGTGTTTGGTCAACGATATTTGCGCTTTGTTGCTCGGACATTGCTTCAACCTCTACCCCCTTCGTGGGCAATTATAGCATAAACATTGGGGGAAAAGAAAGAATATCCCCATTTTTTTCCAATTTTGTGGGATCAGGTTTTCGGAATCGACCACGTTTCGTCAAAATGGGTGCGCCAAAAATTCCGCCGGTGCCTTGCTTTTGTCCGATTTTTGAATTACAATGCCACAGATGCGGTTTTTCCGTAACCATTTATAAACCCTCGTACACAGAAAGGAACTCTTATGAACAGACGAAATTGGATCACAAATACCCTCGGCGGAGCGGCAGGAATTGCTGCCCTATTGGCAGGTACTGGTGCCATCGCACAAGTGTTCACCCCCAATCAAAACCGAGGACAGGGAATCCGAAGACGAAGGCTCGCGAAATATCCCAATTCCCGGTTTTACAAAGCCGACGGCAGTTTCAACGAAGAAGCCGCCAAAGCCGCCTACGCCGAAATGTTTCGGTTTCACAACTACACGCTGGCGGATGTCGTGAATGATAAACGCTTCTGGATCATGGACTTCGGACTCGGCGACTTTGCCAACGTCGGGATGGCAGGAATTTTCTGGCTCAACGACAAGGAACACGGCTATTTCGGACATGAAATTTACCTGTTGCCCTTCCAAATGATTCCCGAACACTCTCACGTCGAAGCGGAAGGCAAACCGGCGAAGCACGAATACTGGCAAGTCCGCAACGGCAGCATTTTCAACTTCGGCGAAGGGGGCTCCAAAGACGATAAACTTCCGGTTAAACTGCCGAAATCGCAACTTGATGCCGATGCCATCACCGCATTCAACTGTGTCGAACTGAAATCTGTTACCGGTCTCGATAAAGGCGAAGCCGGACTGAATCGAATCGGTGCGTGGCACTTCATGATGGGCGGTCCCGAAGGAACGATTGTTACCGAGTACGCCTCGTATCATAGCGGCGATGGACTCCGGTTCCAAAACAAGAATGCGTTTGCCGGGAACACTCCGGCAAGGAATGGTTAACATTTGCCGGTTCTCCGCTGAAACACCGGGGGACGAGCGTCCCCCGCTCTTTGTTTTATGACTCAACAGATTATCGGCAACATTTACGATTATCCGAATTTGTACGACGTTCTCTTTTCCGATTTGTCCCGCTCCGAAGTCAAGTTCCTTACATCGATTTTCGAGCGTTTCTGCAAAAAAGAGGTTGTTTCGCTCTTCGAACCTGCCTGCGGTTCAGGACGCTTGATCTATCATCTTGCGAAACTCGGCTTTGATATTGCCGGACTCGATTTGAATCCGCATGCCGTTGCCTTTTGCAATCGCCGATTGAAAAAACATGGACTTCCCGAATCGGCAATCGTCGGCAATATGGCATCTTTTTCGCTTGCCGATTTGGGGAGAAAGAAAAAGTTTGATGCCGCCTTCAATTTTGTCAGCAGTTTTTTACATTTGACGACCGAGACCGAAGCACAGCAGCATTTGCATGCCGTTGCCGACGTACTGAAGCCGGGCGGCGTTTATCTTTTGGGAATTCATTTGAGACCGCAGGGAAAACGGTACTGTGCGCAGGAGCATGATTCTGTACGCCGGGGAGTGCTTTCTGTCAAGTCGTATTTGACAACACTGGCAGAAAATTTGAGCAAGCGAACCGAAACCATTGAATTTCGAGTGGAAGCCGAAACGCCCAAAAAACATTACAACATCGTTGAACGTTTTCCTTTCCGCATCTATTCGGCACAGCAGTTCGACGATTTGCTGACCGCCGTAAATCGATTCAACGTTGTGGAGACGTACTCTTTCGACTACGACATTTCCCGACCGATTCGGATCACTCCGAACACAGAGGACGTTGTATTCGTGTTGGAACGTATTCGGAATCGGTAAAAGGGGGCAAGGCTTTCCGTCGAAAATCTTATTTTGCCATTTCCCGGAAGTATTGTTCGATGATGTCCCTATAATACGGCGGAAATTCCTTTTCAATTTTTAGGAGTGCTTCTTCCCTATCTTTTGGCGGCAAGTCTCCCCAGTTGTCCCCAGGCGAAAAGTCGCGGCGATCAACGTTGCCCGGTCCCTTCTGGGTGAGTCGCCGACTGTCTTCCAGCGGATTGTTCGATTGCTGTCCTTCGTCTCCATCTTGCGGCTGACGTTGTGCTCGCTGTTGAAGTCGTTCAATCAAGTTTTCTAGCGATTGCAATACATCCTCTTCGGCTTCCTGTGTATCCTCGTCGGTGCGTCCTTGTCCCAACCGGCGGCGGACATCGTTCATTTGCCGCGCAATTTTTTCCGTTTCTTCTTCTCGTGATTGTCTCTCCCATTCGAATTGGAGCAATTTTGCCAACTCAGCGGATCGCCGGGAAACGCTTTCCCGCTCTGCTATCGCCTGAAAATCTTTGAGGGCGGCAAGCCCTGCTTCCTTCTCGGAAAAATGGTGCAAAACAACGGCTTTGGTGATCAACACTCCTGCCGGATCAATACTGTTTTCCGGGATTAAGTCTTCCAGCACTGTTTTTGCTTCATCGAAAAGCCGAGCCTGTATCAACCGCTGAACAAGGTAATAGCGCAAGGCACCGAACAGATAGTTTGTTTGTCCTTCGCCAACGTGAACGTTGAGCGGGGGCTTCGGCAGTGCAACTGGTTGTGCAAAGGGCAGTTCTTGCCAAGCAATTCGGTCGCACTGATCGAGGTACTGTTTGATTGACACGGAGGAGCGGCGCAGAATGTTGATGACTTCCTCAAAACGTTTTTCGCTTGTCGCAACATCGGCGGACAATACTTCCCCTTCTTTGAGAAAGGGAGCCAGTTCGGTTTGAATGACATGTGCTTCGGGCATCATCCCAGGGGACGTGACCAAAACGAAAAGGCTGACGAGTGAATACAACATGACGGCTATTATAACAGTCCTTACCTTTTCTTGGTAGGCATTCTTGGGCGATCCAGGGTGTGAAATTTTGTCGATGAATTGCCGTGTGTCGTCTCCCCTCTCCCCCGGGAGTGGCGAGGGATGTCGGGTTGGTACCTGACTCCTCCGGCAACATGCAAAAAGCAGAACCGCCGCTTGATTTTCGTTTCCGATTATGCTACGATGGAGCAAAGATGTAGGACCCTGAAAATTTTGGACCCCGTAAAATAGGAGAGAGCATAATGCGTCGCATTTTTTTGGCATTGTTTGTAATGTTCGTATGTATTCAAGGCTTTGCCGCAGAAGCATACAAAGGACCAATGGACCTCTGTACAACCAAAGACGGTAAAACAATCTATGTCGTGAATACCGATTCCCACGAGATCGCCGTTTTGAACACCGCCAATGACAATATCGTCAAGACAATTTCAATGCCGGAAAGTGTACCTTATCCCAGAGGAGCCGTCCTCAGTGCCGATGAAAAAACGCTGTACGTAACCGGCGG
>Ga0082212_10004942_pt1 | contig 18376 bp, 16 predicted proteins | sample TergutNt197P3_FD_71548 | JGI IMG/M metagenome (GOLD analysis project Ga0082212, IMG submission 71548) | Neocapritermes taracua P3 segment gut microbial communities from Petit-Saut dam, French Guiana - Nt197 P3 | ecosystem: Host-associated > Arthropoda: Insects > Digestive system > Gut ...
CGGCGCATCCATGAACCGAGATGCACTTCATAGATCGACATGGCGTTCTGATGCAGAAAACTATTGCGGCGCGTTTTCATCCAGGCTGCGTCATGCCACTCGTACCTCGAAAGATCGCAGACGCGCGAAGCCGTATTCGGGCGGATTTCGGCGGCGAAACCATAGGGATCCGCCTTTTCCACGCAGTAGTCGTTTCGGTGCGACTCGATAAAATATTTGTAGAGCGCCCCGTCGCCTGCTCCGGGCGCAAAACCTTCCCAGATGCCGGAAACTCCGACGGGTGTCATGGGAGAAGCTTCTCGGTTCCAACAGTTGAAATCTCCGATAACGGAAACCCGTCTTGCGTTCGGCGCCCAGACGCGAAAATAAGTTCCCCACGCGTCGTCTTTCACGCCTGGATGCGCGCCCATTTTTTCCCACACGCGATGGTGCGTTCCTTCGCCAAAAAGATACAGGTCGAGGTCGGTAATGCTGTTTTCGTTCATCTCTTCTCCATTTCCATTTCAGGAATCGGGCCGTTGTAGTTTATTCGCGTCGGGTAGGCGATCTCCGCACCGCGCCGCTCTATGATCCCGGCGATTTTTAAAAGCACATCCTGTTTGATTTTGTGAAATTCCGCCCCGGATATGGTTTTGGTAAACATATCCACCATGATATCAAGAGAAAACTCGTTAAATTGCGTAAAAGTTGCAAGACGTGTCTGTGATTGATCTATTTCCGGATGAACCAGCATCATGGCACGGATGTCCTCGACGATGCTTTCAATCTTTCCAATATCGTCATAGCGCAGTCCTATTGTTTCTTTGATGCGCCGATTGGACATGCGCGACGCGTTTTCCACCGTAATATTTGCGAATATGGAATTTGGAACATAAAGCGGACGCTTGTCGAATGTGCGTATGCGTGTGATTCGCCATCCGATTTCCTCCACTATTCCCTCAATCTGTTTTTCCGATGAACGAATCCAGTCGCCGACGGCGAACGGCCTGTCCAGATGGATCATCAGGCCGCCGAAGAAGTTGGCCAGCAGATCCTTGGCGGCGAAACCTATCGCAATGCCGCCGATGCCGCCGAAAGCCAATATGCCGGCGATTGAAAACCCAAGACTTTGCAGACACATTAGAAAAGCGGAAATGACGACTAGAATACGCAGTATCTGTCCGATGGCATCTATCGTAGTTCGATCGGCGCCGGCGCCGAATCCGATTTTACGGGTGACGATGGCGGCCTGTGCGTTGCGTATGAACCGCAAAAGGAACCATGACAAGCAAGTTATGACTCCGATTGTGCGAATTGCCGGAACTGCGCCAAGCAGCTCGGTACTCAGCTCCGATTTGACGATCTGCGCGACCAACGAAAATCCGGCGACCCAGACCAGATACGAAGCCGGCTTCCGGGCTGCGTAAACCAGCGCGTCGTCCCAGACCATGTTCGTTTGCAACGCTTTTTTTTCCATGCGGGCGAGTACGCGGCGCAGAATAAAATTAAAAACCAGTACCGTCAGTAAAACGATGCCGACGTACACGAAAAGCATTACCGGCGTTTCGCCGGTGACGTGCCGATCCACCCATTTATCAAAAGAATCCATTGTATCGCTTTCGTAAAATATAAGTTTTCAGGCGGAAAACAGTTTTAATATTACGCCGGAAAGATGAATAGTAAAGTTCCGACACAGGCCGCAACCGGCTATTGACAGTCATTGATACATCCTGCTAAAGTATTTTCCTGTTTTTTGGAAATGTACGCGACGGGATTATGTATATGTTGGATTCGCAAAAAATTAAATCTGTTGTAACCGCCGAGTTGTCCGTCGCCGCAATCGTCGTAGTCGTGTATGTCGTCGATATCAGTGTCCATACCTCGGTACGGTTTGGATGACGGCTCAAAGGGGACAGAGAAAAAGGCCGTCGCCCAAACCGGGACGACGGCCTTTTTTTATATCCCGGGAAAGCTATATTAATGCACAGGAGATAAAAGATTATGAATAGCGCGATTTTATCCGCCGCAAAACCGGATGCCTCCGGGAGTACGCGAACGATTTCCATTCTTGTGGAAAATCGTTTCGGCGTTCTCGCGCGCATTGCGGGGCTTTTCAGCGCCAGAGGATACAACATTGAAAGCCTGACGGTAGCCCCCACCGAGGATCCGACGCTGGCCCGCATTACAATGGTGGCGCGCTGCGAAGCGGTCTTCGCCCAGCAAATTTTGCGCCAGGTGGAAAAGCTGCCTGAGACTGTGGAAGCAATTGATCTAACCGACGCAAACTGCGTGGGGCGTGAACTGATTCTGGTAAGAGTACACGCCACGGAAGGAAAGCGCACCGCGCTCCTGACCGAAGCTGAAATTTTCCGGGCGCGTGTAGTTACAGTGATGCCTGAAAACTATGTCTTCGAAGTTACCGGCGACAGCGGCAAAATCGAAGCCTTTCTCGACGTCGTCCGGCCTTACGGGATTGATGAAATGATAAGGACGGGGCAGGTCGCGCTACACCGCGGTCTTAAATCCCAAAGAACATAACAGGAAAGGATGCGGATAATTATGACTGCTCAATTGAAAGAAAAAACTCATCCCCTTGCGGGCGAGAGCATGACAGGCGCGGAAATACTCATTGAAACCTTGGCGCAGGAAGGCGTCGACACGGTTTTCGGCTACACGGGAGGCCAGATCCTGCCGGTTTTTGACGCGCTTTTCCGCTACAACGCCGAACGCGAAGCACGCAAGGAAGAACAGATTCGGCTTATTGTTCCGGCGAATGAACAGGGTGCGGGCTTCATGGCCGCCGGTTACGCGCGGGCTTCCGGAAATGTCGGAGTGTTCATCGTCACGTCCGGGCCCGGCGCAACCAACAGCGTTACTTCCATACGCGACTGCATGGCCGATTCGATTCCGGTCGTACTGATCTCCGGACAGGTGGCCCGCGCCATAATAGGCACGGACGCCTTTCAGGAAGCTCCGGTGTTCAACATGATGAGCGCCTGCTCCAAGCACGTGTTTCTTGTGGAAAGCCCGGAAGAGCTCGAAGCTTCCGTACGTACGGCTTTTGAAATCGCGCGCAGCGGGCGACCGGGGCCCGTGGTTATCGATGTTCCTAAAGACGTGCAGAATTGGGAAGGCGTTTTTAATGGAAGCGGCAAGATCCGTTTCCGCGGCTACGAAACGCGCATGAAAAATCTTGCCGATTCGACCTTGTCCGAAAACGGCTGCGGTGAGTTTTTCGAGATGTTGCGAAAGTCGGAACGGCCCCTTATCTGCGCCGGTGGAGGCGTCATCGCCGACAATGCCGCGCCGCAGCTCAGAGAATTTTCAGAAAAGTTCGGCATCCCCGTCGTTACCACGCTGATGGGCATAGGAGCGGTCGATACGAAATCGGATCTGGCGCTTCACATGCTGGGTATGCACGGTACGGCCTGCGCGAATTACGCCGTAATGGATTGCGATTTTCTGATCGTCGTTGGGTCGCGCTTTGATGATCGGGTTACAGGAAAAGTCCATGAATTCGCGCCAAAAGCGAAACACATCGCTCATATCGACATAGACGCCGCGGAAATCGGCAAGGTCAGAGACGTATCATGGGCGCATATCGGTTCGGCCCGCAAAGCTCTTGCGAAGCTGATTTCGAAAAAAAATGATTTTAATAAGAGTTGGGAAAAATGGACGACGCATGTACGGCAGTTAAAGGAGCGGCATTGCCTCAATTACGACCGCGCCGGCCTGAATATTCAGCCTCAGTACGTGCTGGAATGTCTAAACGAAATTCTAAAAGGCGACGCCATCGTGTGTACGGGCGTGGGACAACACCAGATGTGGGCGGCGCAGTACCTGTATGCTAAAGAACCACGCCGGCTGATTACGTCCGGATCAATGGGAACCATGGGTTTCGGCCTGCCGGCGGCCATCGGTGCGCAGGCGGCCTTGCCGGGTGCAATCGTTCTGGACATAGACGGCGACGGGAGCCTTCGCATGAATATCGGCGAACTCGAAACCGCGACATCATACGATCTGCCGATAAAAGTGCTGCTTATGAACAATCACGCCGACGGCATGGTTCGCCAGTGGCAAAAATTGTTTTATGAAGGCCGCTTTTCCGGAACCGACAAGACGCTCCGCCGAAAGGATTTTGTCCGGGCCGCCGAAGCGGATGGTTTCAAATTCGCCGTGCGAGTCGAAGATAAAAATTTGCTCATGGAAACTCTACGGAAATTTATAGCGTTTGACGGCCCGGCGTTTATGGAAGTAATCATCGACCGTGACGCCGCTGTTTTGCCGATGGTTGGCCCCGGACTGAGTTACAAGGATATTGTGACGGGAGATTTTATCCAGGCGCGCAAAACGGATGATTACGCGCGGGAGCAACTTCCGACGGACTCATTTTAAGGGGCTAAACAATTGTCCGTTTTGGCCGATATATAGAGCGTGAAACAAAAGCGATTTGAGAGCAGAGATCTATGCGCCGATCTGATAAGGGTGACGTGGTCGCCGGAACAGGAACTGCCATATATTGACTGGGCGATACTGGGAGACATTTCCCCTTCGGGGGCATGTCTTGAAATTGAGGACCCTATTCCGGTAGCCACAAATGTGGAACTGGAATTCGGCGGTGATCGATGCCGCGCCGTGGTAAAGTACTGTAAATACGACAAGGTGAACTATCTGCTTGGCGTTGAATTCGAATCCGGATACCGCTGGTCAAGCCGACGCTGGGAGCCAAGGCATCTGGTTGAAGTCTATCCGCATGAGAGCAGCTATAGCTTGCTAAATTCGATATCCGACTATCAAAAACCTATAGCATAACGACGATTGCTCGTAACCTGTTGAAAGAGATTGGGGTTGTCTACGTTTCAATATGGTTTCGACGTTTTTGCCGTTCCCGTCCAGAGTTTTCTTAGGGTTAAAACAATGTTTTCTGTACAGGTTTTTGGTTGACGGATACCTTGACGCGTTTATTTTTTGCCGAAGCAAGGCTTTTCTTCCCGGCAACCTTCTTGAGCGGTTCCCATCGGAGGCGTATATTCTCGCGTCCCATTTCCTTCAACCGTCGCGCGCCTTTTGACAAGCCCAGGCGATGCCCCTTGAAGACCACCGAAGAAACCTTCCGTCCCAGTACTCCGGCTATTTCCGCGTTGCTATGCGTTCGATACAACCGTTTTAGAATAGCTATCTCCTCCCTGGTCCACCGAGGCCGCACCTGAGTAGTTTGTGTTTTGGCGTTCTTTTTTACTGTTTTTTGCAATTTCAGCTCCCTTTTCCGGTGTCTACTCCCGCTTATGCCGCAGGTTTTTGAATTATCCGGACAATTTAACTATCGACAACTCGGAACAAGACTATAGAAATAAAAAAATAATCTTAAGGCAGTCGAAAAAAATGTAATTTTGATGTTATTGATTGCGTGGACGGTGGAATTTTGGAACGCGAGATGTAAAAATGGCGGCCTCCACCGGCCGCCCGTTTTTAATGGACGTGATTATGCGGACGACCGGTTTTATGGAGGACGACCGGTAGCGGTCGCCCCTGCATTTACGCAATCGACATAAGGGCGCGCTTAACGAGCGTTTTTGCGATCTGTACCTTGTACCTTGAAGCCTCAAACGGTTTGGCGTCCGAAACGGCGGCTTCTCCGGCGGCCGTCGCGCTGGATTCATTTATCGCCTTGCCGCTCAACGACTCCTCAGCCTTCACCGCGCGATACGGTTTCGGCGCAACCGCGTTCAGCGCTATCCGTGGAGCAGAACTGCCTCCCGCGCGTACCGCTACGTTCACAATCGGAAAATCTATCGACTTGCGGATCGCAAACTTCAAAAACGCGCTCCTGGCGCCCGCCGGCAACGCGGGAACCTGTATTTCCGTTACCACCTCTCCCGCGTTAAGCGATGTGTTCCCGGGGGTCTTTACGTCGAAAAACTGTTCGATCGGAATCGTCCGGCGATTCGTCACTACCTTCGCGTCAAGCGCTATCAACGCCGGCGCCACATCGCTCGGATGCACCGCTATGCACATATTGACGGGGCCATATATCGAGTGATACCGGTTGTCGCCCGTCATCGCATAACACTGCTTCCCGCCTTTGCGTACGCAGGGAAAACGATTCTCCGGCTTGCGGAAATACCAGCAGCGGTGCAACTGCGATATGTTCCCGCCGATCGTTCCCATGTCGCGGATATGCGGCGTCGCCACGCGCGAAGCCGCCTGCGCCAATGCCGCATACTTGCCCGATACCGTCGCATTCGCGGCTATGTCCGCAAGGCGTGTCGTCGCGCCGATCTTCAACATACCCGATTCTTCCTTGATGTAATCAAGATTCGGTATCGTCTTGATGTTCACAAGCGCCGTCGGATGCATGGCGTCGGGCAGTATGTTGTCCTTCATCGTCCCTATCAAATCAGTGCCGCCCGCGATTATCGCAGCCCGTGCGCCAGCAGCCGCTTTGGCCGCTTCAGCCGCGGTCCTTGCATTCGTATGTGTAAATGATTTCATCTCACGTGTCTCCTATGCTAATCGTATCAATACCTACCCGCGCCTCATTACACCGGCGGCTTCAACTATCGCGGTCGGATGACGCGGATACGTGCCGCAGCAGCAGATGTTTCCGGCAAGCGCCTGACGACAATCATCCTCGGTCGGATTCGGATTCTTGTCAAGTAGCGCCTTGGCCGATACCACAAAACCAGGAGTGCAATAACCACACTGCATCGCGTCCCATTTGCAGTACGAATCAATCAACGGCTTCCATTTCGTTTCGGCCGCTATCCCTTCAACCGTCTCTATCTTCTTTCCTTCACATTCAACCGCAAGCATCGTGCACGACAGCACCGCTCGACCGTCCATTATGACGGTACACGATCCGCAGGCCCCACGGTCGCACATCTGTTTTGCCCCCGTAAGGCCAAGCTTGAACTGAAGCGTGCGCTGAAGCGTCCAGTGGGGTTCTATCACCACCGCCACGTCTTTGCCGTTCACGTTGAGTTTTGTCGTTACCGGATTTTTCATTCCCGGATCGGCTGCGGCCAATGCCGCGGGTACCACGGCTGTCATCCCAGCTGCCGCCACCGCGCTCCCGGGCGCCGTCACCGTCAGCCCCGCACCCAGTGTCCCTCCAGCTACTGCCACTCCCGCGTTCTTTAAAAAACTGCGTCGATTGAGTCCTGTTCCCTCTGTGATATAGTTTTCTGCGTCAGACATATTGCAAATCCTCCTTCTTGGCATTTTCCCGATGCTGATCCGGATACTTCTAACTAAAACCAATTCATTTAAATAATTTCGCGCACGCTGTTTCTTCCGTCTACATCAGTGAAACCTGTTCGTACCGATGAGCAGTTTTGCATTAATATAGGTACACTTGCAAGCTTTTTCTGTGGGTGTGCACCGTAAAAATTTTCAACCCTGGGCGTGCCGACGTCCTCGCCGGCGCGGGTGCTAAAATAAATACCGAATCGCGAATTACGCAAGCAGGTGGAGTTTAAATCAGCAAATGTTTGAAATGATGCATATCCCGCCGGTTAGGACACCGGCGTTCCCTTATCACATTACATCCGAAAAAACGATACCATGTCGTAATAAACGGCAGTAAAATCAATATTCGTTTAAAGGAAACGGTAAAATGGAGATATGCATGAAGAAATTATCAATGTTGGTTATTTCGCTGCTGATGTCTGCCGCGATCCATGGACAACAGGCTTTATGGAACTCGGAGGATGTTACTTCACCTGAGATACATGCTGACAACAAGGTGACGTTCCGTCTGAACGCGCCGCAGACGCTGAAAGTGGAAGTAACCGGAGACTTTCTACCGCCACAAAAAAGCAAAATGCCCATGGGCGAAATGGACGCACCGGGCAGCGCCGCGCTGGTAAAAAACGACAAAGGCGTCTGGGAATACACTACGTCCGCGCCGCTCGTTCCCGAGCTTTACAGCTATACGTTCGTGGTTGATGGAGTGAAAGTGACGGATCCCGCCAACATTTATATGATTCGCGACGTGGCCTCCGTGACGAGCGTGTTTATCATCGGCGGCGGTCGCGCCGACCTGTATAAAGTAAACGACGTTCCGCACGGCACGGTTTCCCGTGTCTGGTACGACAGTCCTGCCATGAAAAAAACACGCCGCCTTACCGTTTATACGCCGCCAGGTTACGAGAAAAACAAGTCGAGGTATCCGGTGTTTTATCTGCTGCACGGCGCTGGCGGCGACGAAGAAGCCTGGGTTTCGCTCGGGCGCGCGGCGCAGATTCTCGACAACCTGATAGCAAAGGGTGAAGCAAAACCTATGATTGTCGTCATGACCAACGGCAACGCGGGACAGCAGGCCGCGCCGGGTGAATCCGCAAGGGGAATGTATAAACCCTCGCTCTGGCAGGAAACCCGAATGGACGGCGACTTTGAAGCAGCTTTCCCCGATGTTGTGAAATTTATCGACGACAATTACCGGACGATAAAAAGCAAATCGGGCCGCGCCATTGCCGGGCTTTCGATGGGAGGCTTCCATTCGCTTCATATTTCCAAGGAATATCCAGATATGTTTGACTATGTTGGCCTGTTTTCAGCGGCCATCATGCCAAGGGACGACGTACAATCAACAATCTATGAAAATCTGGAAGAAAAAATGAAGGTTCAGTTTGCGAAAAACCCTAAGCTTTACTGGATTGCCATTGGAACCGATGATTTTCTTTTTCAAAATAATGTCGATTTTCGTAAACAACTGGACGAAAAACGTTACCCATACAAATATTACGAAACCGGCGAAGGCCATATCTGGAAAAACTGGCGAATTTACCTGTCGGAATTCGCCCGGATGCTGTTCAAATGACGTATTTGCGGGGTAAATAAAATGAAAAAACCGGTTATTGTTGCGATTCCGGTAATTCTTGCCGTTGCGGCGGGTTTTATTTTTTTTCTCAATAAAGCGGAAAAAGACGTCGGGAACCTTATTAAAGTATCAGGCAACATCGAACTTACCGAAGTCGGCATCGCTTTTAAGGTATCGGGGCGGCTCATTGAACGCGCCGTCGATGAAGGCGACGCTGTAAAAAGAGGCATGATCGTCGCCCGCCTGGATAACGACCAGTTAACCGCGCAGAATGATCGTGAAACAGCCGGCTTGCAATTTGCCATTGCGCAACTGGCGCAGGCGGAAACGGCGCTGGATTGGCAAAAACGGAGCCTCGAAGCCGATCTTGAGCAGCGCCAGGCGGAGTTGGACGCCTCTGAAGCCCGCCTGCTTGAGTTTAAAAACGGTTCCCGTCCGGAAGAGATCCGCGAAGCCGAAGCCGCCGCAACTGCGGCGCAGGCTGAATTCGCACGCGCCGCAAACGACTGGACGCGCGCAGAGACCTTACATAAAAATGGTGATATTTCCACGGCGCAGCATGACCAGTACCGCAGTCAATGGGAAAGAACTGAAGCATCGCTGAAACAGGCCCGGGAACGCCGGGCACTGGTATTGGCCGGACCGCGCCGGGAACAGATCGACGCCTCCGAAGCCCAGGTCGCGCGCGCCCGCGCAGCTATAAAAGCCGCCGAAGCAAACCGTCTGGAAATCAGACTGCGCGAACAGGAATTACCGCTGCGACGTGCCGATATTGATCGCGCCAAAGCCAATCTCGCGCTGATTGAAACGCAGATGGCCGATACCGAAGTCGCATCGCCGATCGACGGCGTCGTGTTGGTCAAGGCCGCCGAACCCGGCGAAATCATACCTGCAGGAATGCCCGTAATAACAATCGGGGATCTTGATCATCCCTGGCTGCGCGCCTATATCCGGCAAACAGACCTGGGAAAAGTGAAACTCGGCGACAAAGTGAAAATCACCACCGATTCTTATCCCGGGAAAATTTATGAAGGACGCGTCGCTTTCATAGCTTCCGACGCGGAATTTACGCCCAAGCAGATCCAGACGCAGGAAGAACGCGTGAAGCTGGTCTACAGGATCAAAATTGCCGTAGAGAATCCGGGACATGAATTGAAATCCAATATGCCGGTCGACGCCGTCATCGAATTAAGGTGACTGAGCCTATCGCAAAGCCTTTAGTGAGGCAACGGAATTGAGAACCGCGAATGGACACGAATAACGCAGATGCCTCCATCGTGTTTCTATCTTTTTCAGTTTCTCACAGAGGCACGGAGGACATAGAGGAGGTAATTACAAAACCTCGAATGCTTTCACTGAGTGTGTATGGAGTGCGGGAGTTTGCTCCCGCTTTCACAGCGATGACTTGCCGCCGCACTCTAAAAATTCATGTTCATTCGTGGTTCTACTTTCTTCAATTTCCTATCTTTCCCCGATAGTAGCGATCTCTGAATTCGCCGTTCTTTGCCGCCCTTTGCAATATAAACAGGCTTCATTGTGCGCGGGTCAAGCCCCGTGTGGTACATCACCGTGGACATGGTTCCCGGCGTAGGATAAAAATCCTGTATTTGTTCCGGCGTAAAGCGGTTTTTTTCAAGGTACCGTGCAAGTTCACCGGCTTCGTTCATGGAAGCGCCCGGGTGAGCGGAGATGAAATACGGCAGGATGTACTGCTTCAATCCAAGCCGCCTGTTTACTTCGGCATAGTCTTTTCTGAATTGTTCATAACCGGCGTGAGGGCATTTGCCCATTGCCTCAAGCACATTTGACGAAATATGTTCCGGGGCGACTTTCAGTTGACCGCTTACATGGTACCGGCATAGTGTTTCCAAAAACTCCATTCCGTGTTTTTTATCATTTTGAATAAAATCGAAACGGATGCCTGAACGGATAAAAACTTTTTTAATGACGGGAATCGCCCGTAGCGCGCGCAAAACAGCCAGATATTGCACGTGATCGGCTCTTATATTTTGACAGGGTTCCGGGTACAGACATTCCCGATCCGCGCAAAAACCGCCCTGTTCCTGTTTTTTGCAGGCCGGGCGGAAAAAATTAGCGGTAGGCCCGCCGACATCATGAATGTAACCTTTAAAATCGCCGTGCGTGGTAAGGTCACGCGCTTCACGGAGCAGACTATCCCTGCTGCGGCCGACAACGGTCCGCCCCTGATGAAAAGTGATCGCACAAAAAGAACAGCCGCCGAAGCAGCCGCGGCTTGAAATCAGCGAGAATGAAACTTCCTTAATTGCCGGTATGCCGCCCTCGGCATCATACATAGGATGAGCTTTGCGCGTAAAAGGAAGTTCGTACAGCCTATCAAGCTCCGCGGTAGTGAGAGGCAGGGCGGGAGGATTTTGGATAACCCGGCGATTCCCGTCGTTGTCTTCCGCGAGGGGCGTCGCGCCAAGAGGGTCGGAGTTATGTTTCTGCCGCATAAAATGCTCGGCGTATGCGCGTAGCGAAATTTCGTCCTTTCCCTTTACCGTATTGTAATCCGGTAGAAGGGCAAGGTCTTCCCATCGTCCGGCGGACTTACATTGCTTACAGTAAACGCGGACGCATGTTCCACGCTCGTCTTTTATATTGTCGATGGACTCTCCGGCGTTCATCCGGCGCGCAATTTGCAATAGCGGTTTTTCTCCCATGCCGTAGACGAGAATATCCGCCTTTGAATCTAGCAGAATTGATCGCTTCACGGTATCAGACCAGTAATCGTAGTGGGCTAACCTGCGCAGGCTTGCCTCAATCCCGCCTATGATTATCACCGCGTCTTTGTAAGCGCGCCGGATCCCACCGGTATAGGCTAGCAGCGCGCGATCCGGGCGGAGGCCGCTTTTTCCGCCCGGTGAATATGCGTCGTCCGAACGCTTGCGTCTTGCGGCGGTATAGTGGGCGACCATGGAATCCATATTGCCGGCGCTCACCAAAAAGCCAAGACGCGGTCGTCCCAAAACGGTGTAAGACGCCGGATATCTCCAGTCGGGTTGGGGAATTATTCCAATACGAAAACCGTCCGCTTCAAGCACCCTCAACAAAAGCGCCGCGGCAAAAGAAGGATGGTCGACATAGGCATCGCCGGAAACAAAGATGAAGTCACATTCTTCCCATCCGCGTTCATCCATATCTCGTCGGCAAACGGGAAGAAATGTCGTCTGACTATTCATAATTATTTAACAACTCTCCAAATAGTTATATACAATTATCAGATTTTTATTGTACAATGTAAAAGTTTGGGATTGATTACGAAATATGAATTTTAAAAATATTCGCAGGTTCAATCAGTTTGTAATTATATTTTTTCTCCTCGCCTTCGCGTCGGCGTTCGCGCTGACTGTCCCTGAATCGGACACCGATATTGACTTGGCTCCTTTCTTTATACTTGATGACTTCGCGCCTATTGACGAAAGTATGGACGATGTTGTGTGCGGCGATGAGGAGGATTTTGAAAGTTATGAAAATGATGATGAGGAGGATGGCAGTGAACAGGATTTCAATTCCCTGTTTGAGAATATAGAGGATGACGAATTCATGTTCATGGACACCTCGTTTGCATGGGATAATAAAAAAATAAACTCCGGGCGTTTTGACTACAAAACGCTTACTCCCGGTGAGGCAATAAGAATTCCGCTGGTTGCTTCGTCCCAGGAAAAGTTTTACGCGCACCCTTTTTCTAATTATATAACGTCGCCCTTCGGCCTTCGTGGAAACAGGTGGCATTACGGTACGGACGTTAAACTCAAGACAGGCGACCCGGTAAAGTGCGCGTTTGACGGCATCGTGCGTGTAATACAGTTCGACCGATACGGGTATGGGCATGTTGTGGTTGTACGGCACCATAACGGTATTGAAACCCTTTACGGGCATCTAAGCAAGGTGACGGTCAAGACTAACGAACCGATCAAGGCGGGGGAACAGGTGGGCCTTGGCGGCAACACCGGTCGCTCCACCGGGTCTCATCTCCACTTTGAAATCCGCTATTACGGCGAACCCTTCAACCCGGAATACATAATAGATTTTAACAACTACGCCCTTAAAAGCGACACGCTGGTGTTGACGAGAAATAATTTTGAATACTTGACCGAATTGAGACGAACCGTTTATTACACGGTGCGTAAGGGCGATACTCTGAGTGGCATAGCCAAGCGTAACGGAACGACGGTAAGCACCCTTACACGTCTGAATGGCATCAAGTCCACGACGACTTTGCGTGTAGGACGAAGTCTTATAGTGCGGAGCGGAAAGGAAGAGGAGTTACTTGTTGTATCGAATAATCCGGTTCCATTGTCCTCGCCCGCCCAGATTCCGGTAGTTTCAGCAGTTAAGACAGTTCCGGCGGCTCCCGAGGTCGCGGCGAATGTTTATTATACGGTGCGCAAGGGCGATACTTTAAGCAATATTGCCAGGCTTCACGGAACGACAGTGAGCAACCTCAATAGCCTGAACGGCATCAAGTCTTCGACGGTTTTGCAGATAGGACGCAGGCTCATAGTCGGTAGAAGCGCGACGGAACCGGCGCGCCAGGCGATATCCGAAGAACCGGCCGGACTTTCAACAGCCGCCCAATCACCAGATATTGCGGCAGTCACAACAGAATCTGCAGCCACGACGGTTTCGACCGTTTCCTCCGTTACATCGGATGTTTATTATACGGTGCGTAAGGGCGATACCTTGAGTAATATTGCCAGGCTTCACGGAACGACAGTGAACGACATCTGCAGTCTGAACGATATAAAACCTACGGCGGTTTTGCATGTGGGACGGACGCTTATAACAGGACGCGTTACGGAAACGGCGCGCCGGACGTCATCTGACGAACCTGAATCAGCCGGTATTTCAACAACCGCCCAACCCGCCGATGTTGCGGCCGTCACAGCAGATTCGTTGCTCACAACGGTTACGACCGTTGAAGAAGTTACGTCGGATGTTTACACCGTTCGCAGCGGTGATACTTTAAGCGGCATAGCCCGCCGCCACGGTACGACGATAAGTACCATCTGCAGCCTGAACGGCATCAACCCTTCGACGGTTTTGCGCGTAGGACAGAAGTTGGTAGTGAAACGCAATGTTTCCCTGGCAACTGTTAATTAAGTCGATCCTGAATCAGCGCTATAACTCCGTCATGGCAGGCCATTCCGTCCTGTTTTATTTCGCCGAAGATCCTGTACGGCACAACACATTGATATATAGCACGATATAGCTATTATTCATACCTTTAAGTGGACGCTGGCGTCAGAACTTCCAAAAAAATTATCTGCATTTTTAAAAAGTATTTTATCGAGTTCCTCATCAGTTAAACCGAGATTTGCGATGTTTTTAAATTCCATTTTATAGTTCCACATCGGGTAGTCGGTGCCGAACATAAATCTCTCCACGCCTAAAGCGCGAATGATTGTTAAAATTGTTTCATGGTTTAAGAACATAAAAGTAGAACAGGTATCGAAAAACGTGTTCTGCGTTTTTAAATAGCCGTCTAAATCGTCCCATTCCGACCAGCCGCCCAGGTGGGCGCAAATGAAAGTTAAATGTTTAAAACTTAAAGCGGCTTTTACCATTTGCTGCGGGCCGCTGAAACTGAAACGTTTGTCTCCCGTATGCACTAAAACAGGCAATGAACCGTCAAATTCTTCAAAAATTCGAAAAGCCTGTTCGCCGTCCAGTTCGAAACGCTGGAAATCCGGGTGAAGTTTAATCCCTTTCATGTTGAGCGTCTTTATGCGCGCCAGTTCCGCCTTGAGTTCGTCACCGCTCATATCGGGTGAAAGAGTGGCGAAAGGAATAAGCCTGTGTTCACTTTTCGCGCTTGCCGCCAGAAAATTGTTTATCGAAGCAACCTGACTTTTATTTGTGGCAACCGAACTTACCACGATTCTGACGACGTTCGCTTCTTCCGCAAGATGTAAAAGCTCGGCAAGTTCTCCCGTTTTTGATTTAAACGGTACGTTATAATCGTCTTTAATATTGCTGTAAAACTCTTCAACGGCCTTGACCGCGGCCGCGGCGATCTTTTGTGGATATATGTGCGCGTGCGTGTCGATGATTTTTCGATTATTTAACATAATAATATTTTATTTTATCAATGGTTCAATAAGAATATATAAATAATCAAATGAATGTTTCTCGCCGTTCTGGTCCAACCGGCATCAGTTGACTCAGTCGGCAAGCCCGGTCTTCACGTTCAAAAAACACTACCATTTTACTGGATTATGTCGTAAAATCAAGCCTCGCATGTGCAAATGAAACGTTGATAAATTCGCTGTGCGGGCGAATCGCTTCGTTGCACGGTGCGCACATGTGTTCAATAAACCTTACACCCCGCACGGTGAGTTTATCACCATTTCCGTGGAAATGCGGTGATTTATGGATGCTAATTTTTTAAATGTATTTGACAAATGGGATAAATACGCACAGAAAATAGGCGATGTGTACAAGCGAATAAGCGTTGTGCTTGCCGAATTAAACGTGTCAATGGATGATGTAAGGATAATAGCCTTTGTCAATAGCGTATGGCGCAGGGAAATAAAGTTTTTCGATTCGTTAAGCGGTTTGTCCGGCAGATCGACCGAATGTGTAAAATCGGACGAAAAGCATTTACGGGAAGAGAAGCTTTTAAGTTTATTCGGTTTAAATAAAGAACACGCTGTTTTTTCCTTTGATGACCACCCGATTGACACCGTCCTTTATAACGAATTCGGGATGATTACGCCGGGGCATGAAGAAGTCGGCTTCTATGGCGTCGTATTACAGTATGAAATGCTGGACTCCTCGGTGTTTATATTGGAGCTTATGAAGCAGATAAGCGTTTTTTGCCGTAATATACTGGCCAGCGAAAATTTTTCTACGGAGCGATATAAGCTTACAAATCTTGTTTACACGGCGATTAATAAACAGATTGACCTCGATTTTTTAAACACGCTGGCTGCCAGCGCTTATGAACGGCGAGCACCGCTTGGTGGTATAATCCTTCTTGGCAAAACCCAGAAATATGATTTAAAAATCAGTTTTAAAAACAAATACCAGCTTAATATAAACAATATACGGCAAATAAGAAAAATACTGGAAATGACTTCGGACGGACTTCATTTAATTGCAATAGATGGAAATGTCATTGGAATAGGTGATTGCCACGACGAAAACGAGTTTATTAAATTCAACGGGCACCAGGCTTGGGATTATTATAAAAACAACATGGGCCTGCTATCATACAAAGAGGGGAAATATACCCTTTTATTTGCCGACAAAAAAGACTTTATTGCCCATTTTTTAAAAGATTTTGTAGATAAAAAGAACACAAAAGATTTAAACGATATACTTGTCGCGCTGATACGGCAAAAAAACGGGGCATTATTGATAATCTCCACGGAAGCCAAAGCGGAAGCGGCGCGTTTATGCGGGCTGGGCAGGGGATATGCCATAAACCCCATTGATTTAAAACATCCCGATTACAAAATGCTGCTGCCGAATATTACATCCATTGACGGAGCGGTATTTGCCGATACGGATTTCATATGCTACGGGATAGGGATTATACTGGACGGGATTGCGGTAAAGGCCGGTCAAAGCTCCCGGGGAGCGCGTTATAATTCCGCAAAATGTTATATAGAAAACAAGGACATTAACAAATATGCGGCTATCGTAGTCTCGGAGGACGATACTATTGATATAATTTACGGCGGGTCATTATACACGCTTAACTCAAGACACTATTAATCAGTGCTTTCTTTAGGAAATAATAATATGAAAGGATATTTAGTACCGCATCCGCCGCTTATAGTTCCCGGCATTGGGAAGGGAAATGAGATTCCAGATACAAGACGGGCGTATGAACAGATTGCCGGTGAAATAGAAAATCTTAATCCGGAAACCCTTGTGATAATTTCGCCGCATAGCATACTGTACGGCGATTATTTTCATATTTCTCCCGGCAGTGGCGCGGAAGGCGATTTCGGCGCGTTCGGGGCAAGAAATATACAATTTTCGGTGAGTTACGACGAAGAATTCACAAGCCTTATAAGTGATTTGGCGGGCAAGGCGGGATTGCCGGCAGGCCCTCTTGGAGAGCGGCAGCCCGCACTCGATCACGGCGTTACGGTGCCGCTGTATTTTTTTAAAACGCGGCGCATTGTGCGAATCTCGCTGTCCGGACTTCCTGTTATCGACCACTATCGTTTGGGAATGTGTATCCGCGAGGCGGGAGCGCGCCTTGGCAGGAATTTCGTCATCATAGCCAGCGGCGACATGTCGCATAAGCTGCCGGACAGCCATTATGGATTTGCCGCGGAAGGGCCCGAGTTTGACAATCTCACTCGCAGCCGCATAGAACACGGCGATATGCGGGAACTCGTCGAAATCGATCCGGCGCTGTGTGAAAAAGCGGCAGAATGTGGTTATAAAAGCATTGTCATGCTTGCCGGCGCGTTTGACGGATGTAAGGTCGCCGCAAAAGTATTGAGTTACGAAGGCCCTTTTGGCGTAGGTTACCTTACAGCCGCGTTTGAAGAAATCAGCCGGATCGAAAGCCTTCTGCCGACATTACTTGCCGACCGCGATGAAAAAATAAGGGCGATACGAAGCAGTGAAGGCGAATATGTACGTCTGGCGCGGGCAAGCGTGGAGCATTTTACGCTTTCAGGGAAAAGGTTGAAACGCCCCGACGGACTTTCCGCCGAATTATCAAACAATCGTGCCGGTGTGTTCGTATCCATAAAGAAAGACGGAAACCTGCGCGGCTGTATAGGTACGACAATGCCGACGGAGGGCAATATCGCTGAAGAAATTATATCCAACGGCATTTCCGCGGCTTCGCGCGATCCACGTTTCGACCCTATTGAGAGCGGCGAATTCGGTAGTCTTACCTACAGCGTCGACGTGCTTTCGCCCTCCGAGCCGATTAAGGGAAAAGACGAACTGGACGTCAATCGTTATGGCGTAATCGTAAGATGCGGCAAAAGAAGCGGCTTGCTTCTTCCCGAGCTGGAAGGAGTGGATACTGTTGAAGAACAGATATCCATTGCTCTTAAAAAAGCCGGTATAAATCAGAACGAACCTTATACGCTGGAAAGATTCAAGGTCATACGCCATAAATAAGGAAATGTTAAATGAAAGAGGCCTTATTTTATGAAAAACAAAGCGACGGTTCCGTAATATGCGGTCTTTGTCCGCAAGACTGCCATATCGCCGAAGGTGAAAGAGGATTTTGCGGCGTTCGCTGCAACATCGGCGGCACGCTATTTGCCGAAAGCTACGGCCGTATTTCAAGCCTTTGCCTTGATCCCATAGAGAAAAAACCGTTAAGCAGATTTTATCCCGGCAACCTGGTTTTGTCGGTCGGCAGTTACGGCTGCAATATGAGATGCCCCTATTGCCAAAACTATGCCATTTCGCAGCAAAAACCTGAAATCAAAACGGTTGCCCCGGAAGAATTGTTACGGGCGGCCAAAAACACTCCCGGTAATATTGGAATGGCATTTACCTATAATGAACCGCTTATTGGCATTGAATATATTCTGAACGCCGCGCCGTTATTGAAAGATGTGGGTC
>Ga0082212_10004943_pt1 | contig 18375 bp, 16 predicted proteins | sample TergutNt197P3_FD_71548 | JGI IMG/M metagenome (GOLD analysis project Ga0082212, IMG submission 71548) | Neocapritermes taracua P3 segment gut microbial communities from Petit-Saut dam, French Guiana - Nt197 P3 | ecosystem: Host-associated > Arthropoda: Insects > Digestive system > Gut ...
AAACTTTTATGTTGACATTAAGGAAACAATGTGTTACAATTTCGTTACACTTTATTCAGGAGGGCGAATCGATGGCCGCAGCCGCGAAGGAAAAAATCAAAATACTGGAGTACAAGGGCCGTCCTCTCAGAAGAAAAGACAACCTGATATATTACGGCAGCATGTCGGACAAATATATTATCATGCTTCAGGTCACAGAAACAAAACAAGTCCAGGATCTCAACATCGCCAGCAGGGTAGTTGTGCAGCTGCAGCTCACCGACCCCGATCTGAAATCCCGCGACAGGGTCGTAAAAAAGAGCGAGAAAACCAGCTTTTACGAAGCGATCGACGTAGCAGCCGTGTGGCTTGAAAGAGCTCTGGCAGCAGGATAATTAAGCGTTGGCAAAGAAACGGACTCCAAGGAGACATCTCTGATGAAAACCACCAAGAAAATTCTGGTAATACTGATCTCAATTTCGATAATGGCGTCAATGCTCACGTTTGCAGCGTCCGCGGACGAACCTCTCGCCTACGGCGCCGCGACTGTCAACACACCCATCCTGAACCTGCGTTCGGGACCCAGCACTGACGATTCCATACTCACAAGACTCAGCGAAGGCGATATAGTCGTTATTCTTGAGCGCACAAACAGCGAGTGGTATAAAGCCAACTTCCATGGCGCCGTCGGGTATGTCAGCGCCCCGCTGCTGAGGGACGTCCTCACCGCCGAAAATTTCAACGCTCTCGGGCGTGTCACCGGCGACGTTGTAAATCTGCGTGAAAGGCCGAATACGGAAAGCGATATCCTCGGCAAATATTACCAGGACACCGATATGACCGTGATCGGCATAAATAACGGCTGGTATAAAGTACGGCATGACGGTAAAACGGGATACGTCCGCTCGGACTTCATGGTCATAATCAGCGGCCAGCGGGCTGCCGCTTCTTCCGGCTCCTCGTCAAACACATATTACAATATCCCCGCGGCAAACCTCACGCTTGGCCAGCAGATCGCCAGTTTCGCGCTTGGTTTTCTCGGGTACAACTACGTATACGGCGGCGCGTCCCCTTCCGGGTTCGACTGTTCAGGCTTCGTGACCTATGTTTATAAAAACTTCGGTTACACGGTCACCAGAAACGCTTCCGGCCAATACAGGGACAACGGCGTACATATCAACAAATCCGACCTCGCGCCGGGCGACCTTGTGTTCTTCTCGTCAAACGGGCACGTCAGCGTCACGCATGTCGGAATATATATAGGAGACGACGAGTTCGTCCACGCGTCAAGGACAGGAGTCGGCGTTATAATCAGCCGTCTTGACAGCACCTACTATATGGGCGTCTGGTACGGCGCGAAACGGATCATAACCTGAGAAAGAAGCTATTAAAAAGAGGTTGGCGGGCATAATGCCCGCCAACCTCTTTTTCTTTCAGAAAGTCTTCACTTTGTCGGTCAGGAATCGCCTGAGCCATGGCGCGATCGCCGGGTCTTTTAAAGCGAAATCGACCGTGGCCTCAAGGAAACCGTTGATATTGCCCGTGTCGTAGCGCCGCCCGATAAAATCGACGGCGACCATAGGCGCTGTTTTACACAGGGACTTCAACCCGTCGGTCAACTGTATCTCGCCCCCATGACCCGGGGGCGTATTTTCAATGATATCGAAAATACCGGAAGTCAGGACATATCTGCCCAAAATAGCGAAATCGGAAAAAGCCTCCTCCGGCGACGGCTTTTCATTCATATCTGTCACCTTAAATACCCTGTCCTCGAGTTGGGAGACCTCCAGCGACGAGTATTTTGAAATCGCGTCCATAGAGACCCTCTGCGACCCGACCGCCGAAGCGCCGTATTTTTCCGCGGCGTCTATAAGTTGTTTGGTGACGGGAATATCGGACATCATTATATCATCCCCAAGCAGGACCGCAAACGGCTCGTCCCCGACAAACCTTTTTGCCCTCCATACCGCGTGGCCCAGTCCTTTAGTTTCCTTTTGACGCACATAGAAGATATTGGCCATGTCCGCGCTATGCCTCACTGCTTCGAGTTCGGCTGTTTTCCCCGTCCGCGTCAGGCTCTCTTCCAGTTCCGGAACATAGTCGAAATAATCGTTCATCGACGATTTGCCGCGGTTGGTGATAATAAGGATGTCCTCTATGCCGGAAGCCACGGCTTCCTCTATGATATACTGTATTGCAGGCTTATCCACAAGCGGGAGCATTTCCTTCGGAACAGTTTTAGTAGCGGGGAGCATTCTTGTCCCCAGACCTGCGGCTGGAATAACGGCTTTTCTAACTTTCATTGTCAGGCACCTCAATAAGTATTATTGTGACTGTCAGTCACCTCGATAACTCAGCAGTTTTTCAAAGACACGCATTTTTGGCAGCAAAATGAGCAGCGGCAGACCAAGGATATATAAAACGGCAAACTGTCCTAACCCCACTTGCGCTCCGTTAATAAGAAATGCAGCAAAAAAAGCGTTGGTCTCAATATACCCGGTCATTGAGTACGCGATCAGCGCGCCTATGAATACAGCGTTTATCACAACGGGCGGTAAGCAAGCCAGTATTTTGGCCGCAGCACTGCCTTTTCCAAGCCTCCCGATCCTCATAGTGCATACCGCCGCCAGCAGCGTCGCCACCGGGCCGGCTATGATATCGAGCGGATACGGGCTCACGAGATTGGCAATAATACAACCTACAAAAAGCCCCCAGACAGAAAACGGAAAGAAAAACGGCAGTACGGTCAGCGCTTCCGCGACGCGGAACTGGACCGGGCCATATCCTATAAAACCAAGGCTTATTGTCAACGCCGCGTAAAGAGCCCCGACCACGCCGGCAAACGCCACTTTGCGCGTTTTTATGTTTGTCAAACAGTAACCTTTCCCTTAACGGTATCGGCACCCACAGTACTGCTGCCTGTACAAACCGTACCTTTTTGACAGTTCCACCGACCGTTTGTACCCGTCCCGCTTTTTGAAGTCGGAATGCAAATACTCCACACCGTAACTGTTGCCAAGACCGGTGCCGACCTCGTTTATCACTTCCGCCGGTTTATGCGGGCTCACCGTCAGCGTCGTTGAAAAACGATCGTATCCGCCTGACTTTGCAAACGCAGCCGCCTCTCCAAGCCGAAGACTGAAGCACTCCCTGCACCGTTTTCCACCCTCCGGCTCGTCTGTAAAGAGCCTGACCGCCGATTCGAAGACGCCCGTATCATACCCCGCCACCATCATATCCACGGGGTTTGGGTATGAGGCCAATGAAAGAAGTCTCTTCAGTTCACCGGCGCGCTTATCATATTCGTCGCGCGGCTGTATATTCGGGTTAAAAAACAAAACGGTGATCTGATACTGCGGCGAAAGACATTCAAGTACGTGACTGGCACAAGGCGCGCAACAGCAATGAAGCAGGAGGCGGGGCGCCGCGCCGCCGCGATTTTCTGTTACTGTATACACATCGTCAGTCACAATACTCTCCTGCCGCTACTGCCGCTCAAAGCGCAAACTGCCGGACGGTCTGTCCGGAGTCGCTAGAAATACTTCTTTATTCTTTCCGTCGCAAGCGTGATATCGGCGCTGACAGTGATAGTAAACTTCACATTCTCCCGGCTGCTGAAATCCTCGCACCAGTCCAGAAAGTCCTCCGCCCTTTCATCGACGCCCTCGCCAATGATCCTGAGCGCGCTGTCAATAAATATATGCGTAATATCATAATTGGCCGAATGCAGACCGCTGATAAACCCTTTCAAAAAATCATACCCGTTAAAGCTGTACTGTGACGCCTCGATCAGCCTGACTTTATACGGTATATCATATTTCAGCTTCGATCCCTTTTCTATACAGACCACGTCGCCGCTTTCATCCTCCACGGCTTTCCTGACGAGTTCGATAAGCTGCTTTGTCTTTCCTGACCCCTTAAGGCCCATTATCACTTTAACCAACTTGATCAGTCCCTTCTCAATTCTCAATTCTCAGTTCTCAATTCTCAATTATTCATAGCCCCAAAATCGCGAACAGATTCTTCTTGTAAGCCTCGACGCCGGGCTGTCCGAATGGATTAACGCCCGATATGAGCGCCGAAACAGCTACGGAACGTTCAAAGAAATACACCAGAGCGCCGAATGAAGCGGCAGACATTCGCGGTGCGCGCAACTCGATGACCGGGACGCCGCCGTCGATATGAGCCTTCTTCACAGCCCTGGACGCCGCCTTATTGACAGAATGCAAATCAAGCCCCGCGAGAGAAGCTATTTTGTCGCTGTGCAGCGGACCTCCCGGGATTACCGGGTTTACGCGAGGCTCGTCGAATGATACGAATGTTTCCATAAGGGTGCGCTCCCCTTCCTGAATATACTGACCGAGCGAATGGAGGTCGGCCGTATAGTCCGCAAACGCCGGGAATATGCCGATACCGGCTTTGCCTTCGCTTTCGCCGAAAAGCTGCTTCCACCACTCGCCGGTGTAACGGAACGCAGGCTCAAAACACGCGAGCATCTCTATCTTTTTGCCTTTCCTGTACAAAACCTGTCGAGCTGAAGCGTAAAGGCAGGAGTTTTCTGTCCCGGTATCCATTTCCTCTTTCGCCCCGGCCATGATCTCATCTATATCAATACCCGCGACAGCGCAGGGCAGAAGGCCGACCGCAGTAAGAAAGCTGTATCTCCCACCCACCTCCGGAGGCATTTCCAGGCATGCGTAACCCTCGCGGGACGCCATCTCGCGCAGCGGGGAACCGGTTTTATCCGTCGTCACGTATAGTCTGTCCTTCAATCCCGCGGCTCCGTATTTCGACTCGAGCATAGTCTTGAAAAAGCGCAGCGCGATCGACGTCTCGATAGTCGAGCCGGATTTCGAAACCACATTGACGGAAAAATCCCTGTCGCCGATAAGGTCGGTCAGTTGCTGCAGGTATTCGCCCGACGCGTTGTTGCCGGCAAAATAGATATCTGGCGACGCAGAAGGCAGCGCGTTATAATTCGGCGACTTGATGTACTCGATAGCCGCCCGCGCTCCGAGATAAGACCCGCCGATGCCTATTACAACATAGACTTCGGACTCTCCGCTGATTTTCGCGGCTGTGTCCTTGATCTCCTTTGACGTTTCCTCGCTGTAGTCCGCCGGCAAAGTCAACCATCCGTTTTCGTAAAGCTTTTTTACTTCATCCAGAGGTTTGCCCGTGTCAATACCATGCAGTTCGTCTTCGCTCAGGAAACCGAGAGCGCCTTCAATATCTACTTTTATCATTGTGACCTCCAAATTCTTTTATGTGATGTACTAAAACTAAAAAAATCTTGCTTTTTCATTTACCCTGTTTTATAATCATATCACCTTTCGAAGTCATCTTTTGCGGGCGTTGCATAATGGCAGTGCGCAAGCTTCCCAAGCTTGATGCGTGGGTTCGATTCCCATCGCCCGCTCCACCCGGCGCTTGTTCGCGCCGGTTTTTTTATTACGGTTCTCTCGGAGGGAACGGTTCTATTGGCGGGTCTGGTATGACAAACACGCTTTCTTCCTTAAAAATAGCGACAATGCGATTATCGCTGGTCCCTGTGGTCGTGTTGAACGGCCATTTGCAGGTGATCAGCGTTACCCTTGCTTCACCCCGGACGTCCATAATAAGATGCGCCGGCGCGGTTCTCAGTTCATAAACAAAAACGCTTTCAAGCAGGAACCTGATAGTCGTCCCGTCCGCGTAGTCGATATACAGTTCATCGCCGATCCCGAGTTCATCCAATGTGAAAACTTTGCTGCGCACTCCGCCCCAGGTGTTATGGGCGCCGAGAATAGCGTTGCCCTCGTTGCCCGGAATAGAGCTTCGCGTGAACCACGAGACCATCTCGAGCGCCGGAACGATCTGCATTGTGCCGTTTGAATCCGCTCCCGTTCCCTGCACTTCATAATCCAGCGACAGTGCGGGTATCCTCATTCTCACAGGCAATGACGTCAGCACCGCTTCTCTGGCTGTTACCGCCTGTGATTCAGGCGTGTCTCCCGGTTCCGGCGCGGGGGGTGGATACGCTTCAGAAGGTGGTTCCGGATCAATGTAGGCCGGAGGCGGTTCCTGCTCCTCTTTCGCGTCCGGAAGCGTCTGCTCTTCGTAAAAATCAGGAAGTTCAGCCGCAAGCTTTCGCTCATTGCCCGCAATGACCCCGACAAGCAGCAATGTAATAAAAACGCACAGGATGACAATAAACGCCGCGATAAACGCCAACCGCTTCCTTCGCATGCCCGCCTCTCCTTTCCTGTTGCTATATTACCATTATTTCCACACCAGTTCAATGGCAAAGTTGTGTTTTGTCCAACAAAACAGTAACGGGGGTTACTGGTCACACCTGACCTACCGAGGGGTGTGTGGTTTGGTTTTTTTGTTGAGGGAATTCCGGTTTTATCCCGGAACTGACCGAAACAACAAAAATCAAACCACACACCGCGAGAAAACAGATAACCCCTGACCAGTAACGGTATACTGCTTTTGGAAACTGACTTAAAGAGGTACTGCAGTGAAAATACTTGATACAGAAATTTCGGACAAAGCGGCAATGCAGATAGAGGCGGTTTGCGAATCGCTGCAAAGGCCGGTACGGTATTTGCCCGCCGAAGATCCTCAAAACGGAGCGGGCGCCGATGACGCCCGGAGCGGAGATCCGACAGAATATTACACGGTTTATCTGCCATCCGGCCTGGCGCGCCGGATGTTTGAGGCAAATATCCTTTACGAACTTTATCACATAAGACAGTTCGAAACTGGATTTCCGACGCTGGGCTACAAAGACTCGCCTCTTTTCTCCGAAGACAGGGATTTTGTCGGTGAACTGGGCAGCCTGATATTCACCGCCGTTTTGGACCTTGACGTCTACGACAGCCTTTGCAAGTGCCGGTACAATGACGCGGTCAGGTGGTTCGCCGGGAACATTTACGAGGGACTGACGTCAGCTGCGTCATACTCGTTCGATAACCTGGACGACAAGTACAACTTCGCTCATCTGGCTGTTACTTTTACCAAAGTCCTCTACCACACAGACGACGAACAGGACAAAAAAATACGGGAGTTGTTCGCCGATTACCCCCTGATCCTGGAGCGCTCTTTTGAGGCCCGCGACATGCTGCGCGCAAACAGCCCCGACGCCCCTGTTTCCGCCGCCGCCGCAATGGGACGTATGCTCGGTATTTTTGATTTATGGGATCTGTTCTATATTCGTATCTCCGGCAGGAAAATAAGGACAAAATCCGAGTTTGATACCTTTCTGACGTGATGGCATACCAATAGTAAAAAATATATTGAAACTCTCTGCGCTGCGTGGTATTCTTTATAAAAGCAAAAGAACCGGGAGGCGGCGGATCGTGTTTAATCACATATTTGTATCGCATCTTGAAAGCAAGGGCATTCTCACACCGCAGCAGGCAGCCGACGTCCTTGGGGCGCAGAAAGACGCCAAGATAAGGATAGGCACCCTTGCTGTCGAGGAAAATATGATGACGCCTGAGCAGGCTGAAACGATCAACCGGCAGCAGGCGACCCAAAACGCGCGCTTCGGCGACCTCGCTATCCAGGGCGGATACCTGACGCAGGAGCAGCTTGATTTCCTGCTCGACATCCAGCCGCACGACTATATTGTACTGAAACAGATACTGCACGACAAGGACTATACTACCGGCGAGACGGCGGACGCCGAACTCGCCGCGTTTAAAATGGAGCTGGGCCTCAGTGAAACCGACTTTGACCGGCTGCTCAGCAACCATGTCGACACGTATATCACCAAAATCGCGCAGATCGACGGGAAGCAGGACCCCATCCTGACAGTTTTCGCCAGGCTGTTCATAACGACCGCGATCCGTCTCGTCGATAAAGAAATACTGGTCGGCAAAGCAGAAAAAATAGCAAGCGGAAGTATACCGTATACAATCTCGCTGAGCCTTAAAGGCGACGCGACGAACGCGCTGGTGTTTTCCGCAGGCGAAGCAACAGGCGCCATAGAATTCGCCGGTAAATTCGCGGAGGGGTTCATGGGCATATCCATGGAAGCCACTGATGAAATCGCGCGGGACGCGATGAAAGAGTTTTTAAACTGCGTCGGCGGCCTCTTTACGACCGAACTCACCAGCAAGACTCACCTGAACCTCGACCTCGAAGTCCCGCAGTTCCTCGATGAGTTCCGTGTGGAAAGCGAACTGGTCACTCTGCCGTTCTCCCTGCTTGCGGGGGGATTCAGGATTTTCATAAGCTGACGCTGATATGACCGGTCTTTGCGGTTCAATTTGAAACCAGGCTTACGCAAAGGATGATCCCGGTCAGCATTGAACAGCCACAGCTATTCAGTTTTTCTGGTTCTCCCAACTGTAAACAACCGCAGTCGCCTCGGGGACCGCGGTTTCGTCCCATATATGCTGATGGTCGCGCAGATACTGGCTGGTCACATTAAAATAGTCATGGGACACGAAGCCTGGCGGAAAAACTCCGGTCGGGTCGTCCCACGTGACGTCCACGCAATACCATTCCCCGTCCAGCCGCACCATGTTCCAGGCGTGAACAGTTTCCATGTTGCGCGCGAAACCGTTCACGGTTATACACTCAATGCCCAGAATGTCCATAAAAAGCTGAAATGTCGATGTGTACCCGCTGCATATCGCTTTTTTATTGTAGAACACGCCGTAAGGGTTGTCGTTATCGGGGCTGGGCCTGGCTGTCGGCGCGTTGTTATTGGCTTCCGTATCATAAGACGCCCACATGACTATCCAGTCATGTATAGCGAGTCCTTTCTCATAGTCGGTCATGCCGCTCCTTATGACGTCGCCGATGACTTCGCGGCAGGCTTCCAGAATAGCTTTGTTCTTTTCTGTCAAAGCGGCAGAGTTCCCGGTTCTCCAGGCCGTCAGGATCGCAGCCGGGTCAAAGACGTCCGCAGCCGGCCCCGGCGTCACCGCAGGTCCCGGAAGTTCCGCGGGCTGCGTTGGCTCCGGCGGTACCGCCGCCGCGCCGGGCCCTCCCGTGCCTTGTGTTTCCTGACCGCCGTTTTCAGCGGGAACATCGGTGGTCTGATCGGCGCCATCGGCCTCCCTGCCATCCCCGGGTCCTTCTGGTTGCGGGTCTTCGTTTGCTACGGTGGTCCCGGGCTGCTCATCATCATTTTCGTCTTCCCGGCCTGGCTCGCCGGTAAGGCCGGGCACGGCAATCTTGCCGCCGTCGCTTTTCACATCGTCGCCGTCGATTTCGCCGTCGGTTTCGCCGTCGTCGGGTTCACCGCTTTGCGTACCGCTGCCAGTGTCGCCGCCATCGCCGTCGTCCCTCTCCCCGTCAACAGGATCACCGCCGGCGCCGGCGCCGCCGGTTTCGGCAGGCAATGGCAGCGGCGTATTCGGGAGGGCGGGCGGATCGCTGCTGAAGCATGCCAAAAACAGCGACTCTGCTCCGGAGGCATTTTCGCAGATCAGAAGCGCGGCGTAAGCGCCGTTGCTCACTACGACGCCACGTTCAACAAGATCCGCCTGCAATGGCACATAGCCTGTCAAAGCGGCGGCGCGCCGCTCCTGATATTCGAGCAGTGCGCCGGTCGTTTTTGTCATATCCGCGCCGTTTTTCAGCAGCAGGACAGTTATCTCGCTCGCTTCGACTCCGAACGCGAAAAAGACCGCGCCGTCGATAAAGTCGCCGGCGTCAAGCAGATAGTTGCTCGAGATGTAGTCAGCGAACAGGCTGTCGCCCGGCGTAAGCGGCGTAAGCGCAGGTATATCCGCCTGCGCGGCGATTATTATCTCCGCTATCTGTCTGGGGGAGTAACCTGAAACGCTGCCCGCGTTCTTCGCACCGCATGAGGCAAGAAGGAAACACGAGACGACCGCAACTACCGCCGTTAATCGTTTAGGGGCTCTCATAAGCTGCCCTTTTCTTTTTTCGCGTCTGTTATCAAGCGTTATTGATAAACGCGCCAAGTTTTTTATCCTCTGTGCTGATGTGATTGATAAGCCAGTCCACCAGCGTTTTGCTGAGTTTACCGGTCAATGCGACGTTTGGCCCGGTCTGTTCAAATTCGCGGTAGAGCGCGCTGATATCCCTGATGAACTGCGCATGAAGGAGTTTGTGCGCAGCCATGCCCGGATACGCGTGCTGCGCCTGTAACTTTTCTTCATCGCTGAAATGTTCTTTTGTATAAGAGACGGTAAAACTAAGCGTTTCCTCGATCGCGGCCCGCCCCTTTCCCTGCATGCAGGCTTCCATGAGCTGGTCAATCGCTTTGACCAGTTTGCGGTGCTCGTTATCGATCAATTGTACGCCGACAAGCAGCGAGTCTTTCCAGTAAGTCATAGTTGCTCTTTCCCCTTTTCCAACACTTGTTTGCGTTTACGGTTGACATTATACACTGAAATCTGCAAGTAATCAATTTTACTTTTACTTTTTTGTTCTCATAGCATTTGACGCGGCCGCTATTTCAGCGTATACTGTTCTGGTTGCATTTGTGATTTGGACGGTCATACTTATGGATAAAAATATAGTCCGCACTGAAGAAGTGTCGGAAAACATTTTTCGCATTCCGGTACCCCTGCCCGGAAACCCTCTGAAAGAATTGAACAGCTATCTTATCCGCGGGTCTGACCGTTGTCTCTTGATTGACACCGGGTTCCGGCTTTCTGCCTGCAGAGAAGCGCTGCTGGCAGGCCTTGAGGAACTTTGTGTTTCTCCCGGAGACGTCGAGATATTCCTGACGCACCTGCACGCGGATCATTCGGGAATGTCTTCGGAGATCTCCGACGGCAGCCACGGTATCATGATAAGCGAAACAGAAGCGGTCATGATGAGGAATCTCCCGGCTAAAGGCGGAAAGTGGACCGGGGAATGGGCGGATAAATGGGCGGGGAACAAAGCGAGGGACCTCCTTGCCGGTATGCCTGCCGACATTATTGACGATGTGGAAAAAATAAACCCGGCTATTCTGTATGCGCCGCCCGGCGGCGACAGATATACCGGTGTTGAGGACGGAGGCGTCCTGGATGCAGGCGGTTATTCGTTGCGCTGTATCCTGACGCCGGGGCATACGCCCGGCCATATGTGCCTTTGGGACGAGCGAAGCGGGTTGATGTTCACTGGAGATCACGTTTTGTTTGATATCACTCCGAATATAACCGAATGGATATCTGTGGAAGACTCGCTCGGCAATTATCTGGACTCCCTGCGCGCAATCAGGGAATTTCCGGTAAAAACCGCACTGCCCGGCCATCGCAAGACAGGCGACTTTCATGCGCGGATCGGCGAACTGCTCAGGCACCACGAGGTCAGGCTCTCGGAAGTGGAGAGTATTTGCCGCGCGGAGCCCGGACTGACTGCGTATGAGATAGCGGGAAGAATGCGCTGGAAAATAAGGGCGGTTAACTGGGAGGAGTTTCCGTCGACACAGAAAATATTCGCGGTCGGCGAATGCCTTTCACATCTTGATTACCTCTTACTGCGCGGTGTTATATACCGGGAACCGGACGGAGAGGTTTACAGGTATTATATGCGTTGAGGCGGGCGTCCGCGTTTTCGGGCGGGCGTTGCGCGATCGTTGCTTGGTTCGATGCGCTTACTGCGCTTTTACATATAGACTTTATGTGGGAAGAGTAACTCGAATATGAAGCCTGGTGAGCTCCGCGGCGGTGCGGAAATCTATAAAATCGAAAATCTGACTTTTTCATATCCGGGAAGAGAAACCAATGCTCTCGACGGCGTGAGCCTCACGGTCAGGCGAGGCGACTTTGTCACCTTTTGCGGACCGTCCGGCTGCGGTAAGACCACACTGCTGCGGCACCTTAAACCGACGGCTGCCCCGCATGGCGTAAAAACCGGGGAGGTTTTTTTCAACGGCTCGCGCCTCGACGAACTGCCGGTACGCGACGCCGCCTCTATGATAGGTTTTGTAATGCAATCGCCGGAGAACCAGATCGTCACGGACAAAGTGTGGCATGAACTTGCGTTCGGGCTGGAAAGCCTCGGACTCAAGACGCCGGAGATACGATTACGGGTCGCCGAGATGGCAAGTTTTTTTGGGATACACGCATGGTTTCACAAACCTGTCACGGAGCTGTCCGGCGGGCAGAAGCAGATGCTCGCGCTCGCGTCGATAATGGCGCTGCAGCCGGCAGTGCTGATACTTGACGAACCGACAGGCCAGCTCGACCCTATAGCGGCAGGTGAGTTTCTGGGCACTATCGGCAAAATAAACCGCGATCTCGGCGTTACTGTCATACTCACCGAACACAGGCTTGAAGAGGCGTTCCCGCTGTCCACGCGTTCGGTGGTTTTGGATGAAGGCCGGGTCATAGCAGACGGGACGACACGCGAGGTAGGCATCGCGCTGCGCGGGTGGAATCGCGGTATGTCACGCGACTACCCTGTGTCCGGCGAACACAAGATGTTCGCCGCTATGCCAACGCCAATGCGCGTATGGCTGCAGCTTTCTTCGCTTTCCGGATCGGTCAAAGATAGCGGAGCGTCGGGAATCGGCGGGCCGACTGCGGAGCCCGATCATAATAAAGAGATAACCCCTGATGATGTGCCCCTGACTGTCAGGGACGGCGCCAACTGGCTGGCGCAACAGACCATACTGCGTGCCGATGACCCGCATTTGGCGGAGCGCGCCCCGTACTCCCGCCCCGATCCGGGCAAAGTACCGCCTGCCGACGCCACATATCTCTCCCAACCTGCGGTGGTGATAGGCGACGTTTGGTTCAAATATGCAAAGGATTTGCCAGACGTAGTGAGAGGGCTGTCATTCAAAGCGCACTACGGTGAGATAACTGCTGTACTCGGAGGAAACGGGACCGGCAAAACGACGACGCTCTCTCTTATCGCGGGTCTGTACAAGCCATATCGCGGCGAGGTTTCCGCAGCCGCACAGGTCTGTACTCTTCCTCAAAACCCGCAGTCGCTGTTCGTGGCCAAGACGGTTCGGGAGGATCTCCTTGAAATACTGTCGGAACGTAAACTTGAAGAAAATGAAAAACTGCGCCGTCTCGCCGCTATGGTAAAGCTATGCCGCCTTGACGGGCTGCTGGAAAACCACCCGTACGATCTGTCAGGAGGCGAGCAGCAGCGGGCCGCTCTCGCAAAAGTTTTACTGTTGCAGCCAAGGATCCTGTTACTTGACGAACCGACCAAAGGGTTCGACGCCGAGTTTAAACAGTCTTTCGCCGTCATACTGAAAAAGCTGGCGGCGTCCGGTGTGGCTGTGATAATGGCGAGCCACGACGTTGAATTTTGCGCAGAGCACGCCGACCGCTGCGCCCTGTTCTTTGACGGTAGTATCGTTACGGAAAATGAACCGCGGGCATTTTTCTCAGGCAACAGTTTCTATACGACGTCAGCCAACCGGATGTCAAGAGATATCATGCCCGAAGCCATAACAGCAGGCGATATCGTGACCGCCTTAGGCGGCGATCCGCCTCCTTCGCCTGAGATACCGGATATGGACGCGCAGTATGAGATCAGGCCGGAAATGATCCCGCCGAAAAATCCGAAATTGTCCGTTTCGCGCAGGATCGCCATTTGCCTGTTCACCGCGCTGTTACTGGCGGCAATCGTATTTGCCGGCGTTAACTTCGCAGCCTTCAGATCATTCATTTCAGGCGGTAGTGAAGCGGTCTCGATAGCTGACGAGGGCTCGTGGTTGTATATAGGTATTATGCTGGCGCTTGCTGTCGGGATCATTGGGTCGACGCTGGCTGTCACATATAAGCGCAGCCCGGGCGCCGCGCCTGTCAGTTCCGGGCTTCGTATCCGCAACTCCAAACTCTCCAAGCGGACGATCGCAGCCGCCGTAATGACCCTTCTCGCCATTCCGGTAACGATTTATGTTGGTTCTTACTTTTTCGGCGACCGGAAATATTACTTCATATCGCTGCTGATCGTTCTGGAGACCATGCTGCCGTTTGCGCTTGTATTCGAGAGCAGGAAGCCTCAGGCACGCGAACTCGTCATAATCGCTGTGCTTTGCGCGATCGCCGTAGCCGGCCGGACGGCGTTCTTTATGCTTCCGCAATTCAAGCCGGTCGTTGCGCTCGTAATAATCGCCGGAGTAGCTTTCGGTGGCGAAGCCGGATTTCTGGTCGGGGCAATGACGGGGTTTGTCAGCAACTTCTTTTTCGGTCAGGGGCCATGGACGCCGTATCAAATGTTCGCCTTCGGCGTCATCGGTCTCCTCGCGGGCGTCCTGTTCAGGAAAGGTCTTCTCCGGCGCAGCCCCGCGGCGCTCGCCGTTTATGGCGGGCTGGTCACGCTCATCGTATACGGCGGCATTATGAATCCCGCGCATTTGCTTATATACCAGTCGGTGATCAACCGCGAGACGGTGCTCGCGGCATACTTGCAAGGCATACCGTTTGACCTCGTCCATGCGTCGGCTACAGTAATGTTCATGCTGATCATTTCACGTTCGATGCTCGAGAAACTTGACAGAATAAAAGAAAAGTACGGGTTGGTATCTGCGTCATAGGGCAGTCGCCCGGTTCGGCTTTCCTGTGATATTTTAAATTCTGCGCAATTCTAAACTTGATTTTAAAGGAAGTCTGTATATGCGGGTATTATGTGTTTCGCTTGTATCTTTAGGCGCGATCATCATGCTGTTTAGCATCTTCAGATACTGTAAAGCGCTGGTCAACCTGAAAACGAGGATGAACGCGGAAAAACTGTTCGGCGAGTGGATTTACGCGGTTTGCCTGCTTATGATGGCATTCTTTCTGATCGGCTATGTCATAAGTATTGCAGGGTTTGCGTCCGGGGCCGTACCGGATATGCAAGACCTGCTGATAGCCTGTATTTTCTTCGGCGGCGCTGTTTTTGTGTTTGCCATGATCATGATGATGCAGCGTATGTTCTCCGCAATGATAGAAAATTCAGATCTGACCGTCGCCAGGGAAGTGGCGGAGCAAAGCAACAAGGCAAAGAGCAGTTTTCTGAGTAATATGAGCCACGAGATACGAACGCCGATGAACGCGATTTTGGGTATCACCGAGATCCAGCTTCATAACGAGTCGCTCGACGCGAACGTGAAGGAAGCCCTGGATAAAATCCACACTTCAGGCGATATGCTGCTTGGAATAATCAACGACATCCTTGATCTGTCAAAAATAGAGGCAGGTAAGCTGGAACTGATCATCGACAAATATGATACTGCGAGTTTGATCAACGACACGGCGCAGCTCAACATGATGCGTATAGCCGGCAAACCGATCAAATTTGAACTATACGCCGATGAGAATATCCCGTCGTCATTGGAGGGCGACGAACTGCGCGTCAAACAGATATTGAACAATCTTCTGTCCAACGCGTTTAAATATACGGCGGAGGGCACAGTAAAGCTTTCGGTGCATCCGGAGGACGCACCGTTCCCGGAGGGCGCGCTGTTACCGGAGGGCGACGCCGGGGAAGACTATACTGCTCTTGTTTTCAGTGTGAGCGACACCGGGCAGGGAATGACAAAGGAACAGGTGAGCAAGCTTTTCGAAGAATACTCCCAGTTTAACAGGGAAGCGAACCGCACGACCGAAGGCACCGGACTTGGAATGAGTATCACGCGCAATTTGATACATATGATGAACGGGAGTATCAATGTTGAAAGCGAGCCGGGAGTCGGTTCGGTGTTTTCTGTACGGCTGCCGCAGCGTAAAGCAGGTCCCGACGTCCTGGGCAGGGATCTGGCCGATAATCTTCAGAAGTTCAACGTGTCAAGTACGATGCAGATGAAAAGGGTCCAGATAACCAGGGAGTATATGCCTTACGGAAAAGTGCTTGTAGTCGACGACGTTGAGACAAACATATATGTCGCAAAAGGGCTCATGGCTCCGTATAGTCTGGACGTCGATTCTGCTGACAGCGGATTCACGGCAATAGAAAAAATCAAACAAGGCTGCGTGTATGATATAGTATTCATGGACCACATGATGCCGAAGATGGACGGCATAGAGGCTACAAAAATCATAAGAGAACTTGGATACAAAGACCCCATTGTTGCGCTGACGGCGAATGCCATCGCAGGTCAGGCGGATATATTCTTTGACAACGGGTTTGACGATTTCATATCCAAACCAATCGATATCAGACAGCTGAACATAGTTTTAAACAGGCTTATACGTGACAAACAGCCGCCCGATGTACTCGAGGCGGCGCGAGCGAAAATGTGTCAGGCGGACGCTTCTAACGACACGCCGGAGCCGGGCGGGCTATTAAACGGAAACACAGTTCAGGATTCCCCGCATCCGGCGAGTCCCGGGACCATTCCCGCTGACACACGTCCCGTACTCGATCCGCAATTTGCCGAAGTATTCGCCAGGGACGCCTGCAAGTCCCTCGCCGTGCTGGACGCGATATGCGAAAGAGGCGATTACAACTGCGCTGAAGATCTGAGAACATATATCATCAATATCCACGGCATGAAGAGCGCCTTGGCAAACGTCGGCGAAACCTGTCTTTCTGAGTGCGCGTGCAAACTGGAGGCAGCTGGTCGCGGCGGAGATCTGACCATGATCGAGACCGAAACGCCGTCTTTTTTGACCGAACTTCGCGCCTTTGTCGACGAACTCGTTCCAAAGCCGGATCCTTTGGAAAATGAGGACGAAAAAGCGCAGGGTGAGGGAGATTTGGAATATTTGAACGAAATGCTTGTCACCATAAAGGAGGCTTGCGTGGAGTACGATGAAAAAACAGCGGAGGAAACGCTTGCGGAACTGAGAAAAACAACGTGGTCAAAGCAGACAAGAGAGTTGCTGGACGTAATCTCGGAGCATTTGCTGCACAGTGATTTCGACGAGGTGGTCAAGGCTTTGGAAAAGCAAGAAAAGCAGGGGGACGGTTCATTTGCTTGACAAAAAGCAGGGGGACGGTTCATTTGCTTGACATGTCAAAGCAACAATGATCCAAAGCGAGCCAAAGGAGAGTCGGACCCACATTTTGGAGCCCATACTAAGGGTATTCATGAAGCCGTCAGGATAAGAAGGAGATTAAGCGGGAATTGATACCGTGGCGCCCATTAACTAAATACATGCTTTAGCTTTTCGGTCAATAGTTTGTCCAGGCTGTCGTCACGTGCCATGTCGTCGATGATGCTCCAAACCTTTTCTGTGGGCAGCGGCTCCCTGTATGGGCGATTTTCCGTCAATGCCTGATACACATCGCAGACAGACATGATCCTTTCAAGCTCGCCCAGACGGCTGCCGTTAAGGCGGTAGGGGTACCCTTTTCCGTTTGGTTTTTCGTGATGATTTGCAGATAAATCAACGATCTCTTCAAATCCTTGGATTTGCTCCAGAATTTTTCTCGTATAATAAGTGTGCTTGTTGATCTCAAACCGCTCTTCCGGCGAAAGCGCGCCGTTTTTATGCAAAATCTCAAGCGATATATGCAGTTTTCCGATATCATGCAGCAACCCGGCGATGTACATATTATTCTGCGTCACCTCATCATATCCGAGGTGGCGCGCGGCTTTCTGGGCCAGATGAGCAATTCCGGTCGAATGGCTGAAAGTAAACGGGCTCCTCTGGTCGATGATTTCCGCAAAGCATAAGGCGAATTTCTTGACGTCGTCAACATCGAAGTAAACGTCGTCATTTGCGATAACCATTTTGGACATCGCGTACTTCGTTTCATGGTTAAAATAATCAAGCAGAAAATACTCAATTTGCATCAAGCCGGTAAAAACATTTATTATTTCTTTATTATAAAGGTCTTTCCTTCCCTCAAGCCAGCTATATGCTTTATCAATCAGGCGTTTATCGTAATTATTCGTTTTCCCGAACAAGTCGTCAAAATCGCTTGCAAGGCAAATGATTTGAGCGCCCAGAGGAATCGCGTCGCCAAGCATTTCAAACACGCCGCGGCCATTATAATACTCATGGTGGTAAAGCACATATTTGGGTATTATTTCAGGCAGCGGCAGTTTGCTGAGCATTTTTTCGCCAATCTCGCAGTGCGGCACCAGGTCTTTCAATGACAACCGCCCGGTGACATATTCGTCGGAAATGCCTATGTCATGCAGCAGCGCGGCGTAATAGATAATGTTAGTATCTTCTTCGCTAAGCCCGATTTCCCGCGCCATCAAGGCAGACAAATAGGCTGTACTTTTTGAATGCGATAAGTTGTTCCTGCCCAATATGTCAAGCGCATATGAAAGCCCAAATATGAATGAATGCCTGCTGATGTTCATACGCCGTTGCTCCCTCCTGATACTCATATTAGCAGATGGATTATTCGGCAAAGTTTCTGCCTTGCGCCATTTTTCAGAAATGACATGGTTAACGATAATAACCGAACGCAGATGAACCGTCCCCCTGCTTCCGAGCGGTCTTTTTTTATTCACGGGGCTTTTCGCCCAGAGTTATTTGACTGTTACGCTACGCTCCTACGGCACGACTGGGGACTAGATACCGGTAAACA
>Ga0082212_10004944_pt1 | contig 18374 bp, 11 predicted proteins | sample TergutNt197P3_FD_71548 | JGI IMG/M metagenome (GOLD analysis project Ga0082212, IMG submission 71548) | Neocapritermes taracua P3 segment gut microbial communities from Petit-Saut dam, French Guiana - Nt197 P3 | ecosystem: Host-associated > Arthropoda: Insects > Digestive system > Gut ...
GTTTTTTTTGTTCAATAACATAAAAAATTCCGTCCTTAGATGGCCGGGATTTTTTTTATATGTTCAGTAATGATAGTTCGGTTCTGTTCTGTTCGAACTCAGAGGGATGTCATGCCGAACTTATCTAGGGCAAACGCATCTAAATTTTCAATAAATTTGTTGTATATTTGCAACTTGAAAGAATTTAATTTATTATGCCTATGAAATAATCCAATGAGAGACGAAAAAAAAGCGTCGGCAGGAAGATTTTCTAAATAAAGCCGACATCCGAGTTATTATTTTTATACAATGCACTATTTAAACAATTAAAATTAAAAAAAACTCAAATTATGTCTAATTACTATTTGTCGCTACAAAAAGATAACCATTTGTCGCGACGTAAACAAAATTTCAGAATGATACGAATCAGTTCGTATTTACTCTTTTTCTGTAGCATGATCATGCTGGCAGAAAATCCTTATTTGAATCCGGACGCTGTTGTCCAGCAACAAATTACCATTACCGGTATTGTGACCGACACTTCCGGCGAACCGCTGCCCGGCGTTTCTGTGATGCTAAAAGGCACCACACAGGGGACGGCAACCGACGTCAACGGCAATTTCATGCTCAATGTAACGGGTGATAATCCGATTTTGCAGATCTCGTATATCGGGTTTGTGACAAGGGAGATTAAAGTAGGTAATCAAAAGAGTTTTGACATCACGCTTTCGGAGGATATGCAGCAGCTGGACGAGGTGATCGTTATCGGTTACGGTACGGCAAAACGGAAAGACGTGACAGGATCCGTGGTACGCGCCGACCTGGACAAACTGAAAGAATCGCCGAACATCAGTATCGGACAGGCGCTGCAGGGTACGGTTCCCGGATTGAACGTAGGCGCCACCGGCGAAGCCGGAAGAGACCCTGAAATATCCATTCGCGGACGCAACTCGATTTCGGGCAGCACATCGCCGTTGATCGTCCTCGACGGAATGATCTATCGCGGCAATTTGGTTGACATCAATCCGAATGATATCGAGTCGATTGACATATTGAAAGACGCCAGCGCGGCAGCCATTTACGGATCGCAGGCAAGCAACGGCGTCATGCTGATCACCTCGAAGACGGTCAAGGCGATGAGCAAGCCGATTATCGAGTATTCGGGTATGTACACGTTTCAGAGACTGCCAAACAATACGATGCGTCCGATGAACAGGGAAGAGTTCCTGCAATTAGTTGCCGACCGCTGGATTGATCAGAGCCGGACGGGCGACGACTTGCTGCAACCCAATCCCACTTGGGACGCGTCGAGGTATATGATGGACAACAACGCCCTCAACGGATACAACAACGGCGTCGATACCGACTGGTGGAAAATCGGGACAAACGATAAGCCTTATATTCAATCGCACAACCTGAGTGTCAGGGGCAGGAACGAACTGAGCAGTTATTTCCTTTCGATGGGACTTACCGACCAGCAAAACCTGATGCGCGGCGATAATTACAAACGCTATAACCTTCGCCTTAATCTGGATACAAGAATCACTAACTGGTTCAAAATCGGCGCTCAGACGTTTCTAACAACGGGCGACTGGTCGGGCGCGCGACTCAATAACCAGGATATTTCAATACCTCCTGTCAGTCCTGAACGCGACGCATCGGGCGAGTTGATTGTCTTCCCGTACAAAAACACGCTGAACCCGAATCTGACACTTCAGCAGGACAATGTTAATAAACGCCTCAATTTGTTTGGCAATTTCTATGCCGACATTGATATCCCGTTTATCAAAGGACTTAGTTACCGGCTGAATTTCTCGCAAAACCTGATTATGGGCAATATTTACAATTTTAATCCCTGGGATCAGAATCTGACCGGACGCGGACAAAAGGAAAACAACAAAACATACAACTGGTCGGCCGACAATATCCTGACCTATAGCAACACGTTTGGCAGGCACAGTATCAATTCAACGCTGGTATATGGAGCCGAAAAGCGTGAATATGAGAAAACAATGGCAAGAGGTACCGATTTTGAGAACAAATTACTCGGATTTAACTATTTGCAGGCGGCAAGAGCCAGCCTGCAGGTCATCGAATCGGAAGCCTGGAGGGAAACAAGCATCGGCGCCATGTTTCGTGTCAATTACACGTTTGACGGCAAATACAGCTTAACGGGGACAGTACGTCGCGACGGCTTTTCCGGCTTTGGAAAGGATAACAAATTTGCGGTTTTTCCCTCGGTTGCCTTCGCCTGGAATCTAAGCGAAGAACGTTTTATCAAGGATAATCTGAGTTGGATTGATTACCTGAAACTTCGGTTAAGTTACGGTTCTAACGGCAATCGCTCCGTCTCCCGTTATCAGACGCTGGCAAGGGTACGATCCTTGAATGCTTATCTCTACGGCGACGGCGCTCAGGCCGAAAGAGGAATCGAAAGAATTTCTATGGCTAACGATAACCTGAAATGGGAAACAACCAATTCATTCAATGCAGGCCTGGATTTTAGTGTTGTAGACAACAGACTGTCGGGAACATTTGAGTTTTACCGCTCCAATACGCACGACCTGCTTTACAACATAGACATTCCCAGAATGAACAATGGCTTTGGAGATAACACGATGACTCAAATCCCCACAAATATAGGCAAGCTGGCGAACCACGGTTTCGAGATGACGCTCACCGGTGTTCCTGTTCAATCGAAGGATTTCAGCTGGTATGTCACATTCAATTACTCGATTAATCGCAACAAAGTAGTCAGTATTCTGGGTAAGGACAAGAACGGAAAGGAAAACGACCTCGTATCCAGTAAGATTTTTATGAATCATCCCTACGGCGTATGTTATGATTATGAAATCATAGGCATGTGGCAAGTCAGTGATTTTCGGGCAGGCGCCATACCTACCGGTTTCTATTACGGCACGTACAAGGTAGCCGACCTCAATAACGACGGCATTTATTCGGCGGCGGACGACCGAAAAATACTCGGCTACACCGACCCCTCGTACCGTTTCAGTATCGAAAACGTTTTTAAATACAGGAATTGGGAACTCAAAATGTTCGTCAATGCCATTCAGGGCGGAAAAGATTACTACTACGGGCAACCAGGCCGCGAATTGGCCAATCCCGACAACATCTACCAGGGCAATCAATGCAAATGGGATTACTGGACGCCTGAAAATCCCAACGCCCGCTACCGGCAGATCGGCATGTTTTCACCAGTTCTCGGAAATGAGTTTTCGCCTTATGTTCAGCGCAGTTTTGTACGCCTTCAGAACCTGACGCTTTCGTATCGTTTGCCTTCGACATTCATGAAGAAGATTGGAATCAACAATTTCAAAATATATGCGACTGGAACTAACCTGCTAACTTTCACCGATTGGGATGGATGGGATCCTGAAACAAGCGTTGGATTGGGATACAGAGAACCCAACAGCTCGGGTCAGAATGGAAGTTATCCGCTTTTGAGAACGTATTCATTAGGTATTAATTTTGAATTTTAAACAGTTATAAATATGAAGACAAGAATAATAGTTGGGATGTTGACGATGGCTGCCGTACTGGCTTTCACATCCTGCAACGAGAATAAGTTTCTTGAAGAAGAGGCGTTATCTATCTATGTGATAGATAACTCTTTGGTAACGGCCAGTGATTTTCAGGCTGCTGCCAACATGATGCACAGAAAAGTCACCGAAATCATCTCCAATTCCAGTAATGACGGCGTCTTTGCACTCTATCATGGAACAGACGTAGCGCTTTGTACCGCTGCATTCGACCGTTTAAACACCTATAAGGCAACCATGGTACCCGAAAACGGCCTGGTACTTTATGTATGGCAGTATACATATTATGTTATCAATCAGGCCAATTTGATATTGACGCGCATTGAGGACGCCGATATTCCCATAGCTGTCAAAAATGCATTGCGCGGCGAGGCGCTGTTTTTCCGCGCATTCGGATATCGCATACTCGGGCATCTTTACGGCGGAGCGCCGCTGATCACGGAGGAAATAGTCGCGCCGCGTCGCGATTTCACGCGCTCCACCCGACAGGAAACATACACGCAGGCAAAAAACGATTTGATTGAAGCCGTTTCGCTGCTCGGAAATATTGATGAAGTAAGTGACGGAAAAATATCAAAACAGATGGCCAATCACCTGCTGGCCGAGATTTATATTTCGCTCGGCGAATACGACAATGCCATCAACGCTGCTACGGAAGTCATTAACCATCCTTCTATGAGGTTAATGACCGAGCGGTTTGGAACGAAGCTGAACCAGCCCGGCGACGTCTACTCAGACCTCTTCAAGACTGGCAATCAGAACCGCAGTACTTCGAGCAATACCGAGTCGCTCTGGGTGAGACAATACGATTATCTGAATCCTGCATCCAACCTTGGAGATTCCTGGCCATGGAGATGGAACCCCTTTTTAGAAAATATAAACCTTACCGTTGACGGCGTTACTGCAACAGCTTTCCTGGGTAATACGGCGGAAAGAGGCGGACGTTCAGTTGCCTGGATGAGTCCGACCGACTACATGATCTGGGGCGTATGGGAAAATGACGCCAACGACATGCGTATCTCCGAGTACAATGTCACACGCGACTTTTTGATAGAAAATGAAGCGTCACCCGCTTTTGGCAAATGGTTGGTGGCAGACGGTTTTTCCGAAGAGACAACGAGGCGGCAATGGGTTCCGTTCTTTGTATGGAAAGTGACCGGCGATATCCCCGAGGATTTCCATCGAAAGGACGCCAACGGCAATCCGTTACTGACGCCATTCGGCGAAACGCTGGTTATCAACGATGCCAGCCAAGCGTTTAAAGACTTGTACTATTGCCGGCTTGCCGAAACTTATCTGCTTCGCGCCGAGGCGCATTTGGGAAAAAATGACAAACAGTCGGCAGCCAACGACATCAATGTACTCCGCACCCGTGCGAACGCTATTTTGGCAAGCGCTGCCGAAATAGATATCGACTACATACTTGATGAACGCATGCGCGAACTTTATTATGAAGAGACACGCATGATCACCCTTTGCCGTCTGGGCAAAATAGCCGATCGCAACCGTAAGTACAATGTTTCTTATACAGATGTAACAGGGACTTACGAATGTGCAGGTACTTCAGTCGAGGATTACCACAACCTCTGGCCAATTCCATTCTCTGAAATTGAACGCAATACAGATGTTGTACTGGAACAGAATCCGGGATATGTTAAATAAATGATTTTTTACGGATCCGGCTTTACATGCCGGATCCGTTTTTTATCTTTAATCTTGTAACCAAAATGAAAATAAAAACATGGATATTGTTGTCTCTGTTGTTGTGTACGGCCTGTCGGCAGCAAGAAGAGGCAACTTCGGAAACGCTTTGGTATGATAAGCCGGGAACGGTTTGGATGGATGCGCTACCTATCGGTAACGGTCGTTTGGGCGCCATGGTAAACGGAAAAACAGATAACGATATCATGCAGTTAAACGACAATACGCTATACAGCGGCGAACCGACGTCAACATGGAAAAATGTTGACATCACCCCTACTTATGACAAAGTATTGTCAATGCTTCGCGAAGAAAAATATATCGAAGCGCAGGAATTTATCATGTTAAACTGGACGGGACGGGCGCTTCAAACCTACCAGCCGCTCGGCGAATGGCATTTTGTCAATCATGTGTCGGGCGAGGTAAGTGACTACAAGCGCGAATTGGATATTTCCAACTCCATACACCGGATTACCTATACGCAAAACGAAACACAATATACGCGCGAAATTTTCGCCTCTCATCCTGATGACGTGATTGTGATGCGACTTAGCTGCAGTAAAAAAGACGGTTTGGATGTGACTACAACATTGTCATCTGTACATCCTACAGCGCGAACGAACAGCTTGCCGGAAGGCCTGGTGTCGATGAGCGGCCAGGTTCCCGGTTTTGTCGAACGCAGATCATTCGAAGAGATTGAACGGTGGGGGCATCAATACAAACGTCCCGAATTGTACAATCCCGACGGAAGCCGCAAATATGATAAAAAAGTTCTTTATGCCGATGAAGTTGAAGGCAAAGGAACGTTCTTCGAAACGCGCGTCAAGGCTATAGCGCCCAAGGCAAAAATTACCGTTCATGGCGACGGATTAAGAATATCGGGAACCGATGAAATCATTTTCATCCTCTCATCGGCCTCCAGTTTTAACGGTTATGACAAAAGTCCTTCCCGTGAAGGCGCCAACGCGACAAATATCGCAAACGAAAAATTGGAAAAAGCAGCCGCGAATACCTATAAAGTATTAAAATCACGTCATATTCAGGATTATAAATCATTATTTGGCCGTGTCCGTTTGGATATGCCCGGTACAGCCGCACAGGAAGCCCTTCCGACGGATGAACGTATTTTGAATTATCAGAAAGCAGCAGACTACGGACTGGTAAGACAACTATTCCAATATGGCCGTTATCTGATGATTAGCAGTTCCCGACAGGGTGGAGAACCGACTAACCTTCAGGGTATCTGGAGCGATGAAAGGACGATACCGCCCTGGGGTTGCACATTTACAATGAATATCAACACACAAATGAATTACTGGCCGGCCGAAATAACCAATCTTACGGAATGTCACGAACCCTTGTTCCGCATGATAAAGGAATTAGCTGTAAATGGAAAGGAAACGGCAAGAAAAATGTTCGGACGTAACGGATGGGTTGCATTTCATAACACCTCCATCTGGCGTGAAACATTTCCTATTGACGGAGCAACGCAACATGCGTTCTGGCCTGTGGCGGGTATCTGGCTCAGTAGCCATCTTTGGGAACATTACCTGTTTAACGGCGACGAATCGTTTTTACGCAACGATGTATATCCTGTCATTAAAAGCGCATCGGAATTTTTTGTTGACTGGCTGATTGATAACGGCGAAGGATATTTAGTTACGCCTGTCGGCGTATCTCCGGAGAACATCTTTATCAAGGAAGGAGATACGATAGCCTCTGCCAGTATAGGGCCTACGATGGACATCGCCATGATCCGGGAATTATTTTCACGTACGATTGAAAGTTCGGAACGTCTGAATACCGATGCTGACTTTCGTACTCTCTTAAAGGAAAAATTGTCAAAACTGTTACCCTATCGTATCGGAGCAAAAGGGCAGTTGCAGGAATGGCAGCAGGATTTTGAAGAACCGCTCCCGAGTTTCGGACACATGTCGCATGTTTACGGATTTTTTCCCGGCAATCAGTTTCATCCTGACGAGGTTCCCGAATTGATGGGCGCTATGAAACGAACCTTGAAACTCCGTGGAGACCGTTCCGGCGGATGGGTCATCTGCTGGAAACTGTGTTCCTGGGCGCGCTTGCTGGAAGGCGATCATGCCGGAGATATTATGGGGTATATGTTTGGCCCTACACGAATATGGAATGACGGATCCTGGCAGGGAGGCTCGCTGAACAGGAATATGCTGAACAGTGGAACGTATCAGATCGATGGCAATTTCGGCTTTACGGCTGCTGTTGCCGAGATGTTACTCCAAAGTCATGCCGGATTTATTCAATTGTTGCCCGCTTTACCCTCCCAATGGCCGGACGGAAAGATCACAGGCCTGAAGTCAAGGGGCGGGTTTATTGTGGATATGGAATGGAAAAACGGAACGTTAGTCAATGCGGAAATAACATCGACACTGGGAGGTAACTGCAGACTGCGCACGTATGAAAAAGTATATGTGCATCATGCTGAAACAACCATTGCTGACGGATTGAATGTCAACCCTCTTTTTTCATATATCACGCTTGACGGTTATCAGAATTTCAGCAGGACGCAGTTGGAAGACTTTTCTCCCAAAACGTCTCATACGATTGATTTTATGACCGAAAAAGGGAAGACATACAAAATATCACTTGCAAAATAAGAAAGACAATACGGATGAAAAACAACTTTCAATTTTTATTATTATTTTTCACTGGCATTTTGCTGAATGTATCCTGTCATCAGGACAATTCGCCCCCGCTCTTACTCTGGTATCATCAGCCTGCCGCCAATTGGAACGAAGCCCTGCCCATCGGCAACGGACGCTTAGGCGCCATGGTGTACGGCATGACGGATAACGAGGTACTGCAACTCAATGATAATACCATTTATAGTGGCGAACCGGAAACTTCATGGAAAGGCCTGGACATAACCGCCACGTATGAAGAAGTAGTGAATATGCTTCGTGACGGCAAGTATGCCGAAACGACCGATTTTCTGCAAAAAAACTGGCTGGGGCGTCTTCACCAGAACTACCAGCCCTTGGGCGAATGGCATATCGAAAACCATTCGGATGGTGAGATAACCAATTACAAACGCGAATTGGATATCTCCAATTCCGTTTTGCGTATGACATGGAAGCAAAACGGGATCGGTTATGCCCGCGAAATCTTCGCTTCTCATCGTGATGATGTCATCGTAATAAGGATGAGCAGCGATGAAAAAAACGGTCTGGATGTTACCACATACTTGTCGTCTGTGCATCCTACGGCTAAGTTCAACGTGTCGTCTGACGGTCTTGTGTCCATGAGCGGACAGGCGCCGGGTTATGCCGAGCGCCGTACATTCGAACAAATTGAAGGCTGGGGTTTTCAGCATAAGCATCCGGAGTTGTATCATCCGGACGGTAGTCGAAAGTTTGAAAAACAGGCGCTCTATGGCGATGAAATCAATGGTATGGGAACCTTTTTCGAAACCCGTATCAAAACGATAGCTCCAAAGGCGAAAATGACCGCGGACAACAAAGGTCTTCGGATTGCGGGAACGGACGAGATCATCTTTATCCTTTCATCGGCCTCCAGTTTCAACGGATTTGACAAAAGCCCTTCGCGAGCGGGTCGCAACGCTGCAAAAATAGCCGATGAAACGATGCATAAAGCCGTCGTGCAAAAATACGAACAGTTGAAAGCGCAGCACATAAAAGATTACCGGTCATTATTCGACCGCGTGACCTTCGAGATGCCCGCCACGCCGGAACAGCAAACACTACCTACTGACCGGCGGATCATTCGCTACAAGGAATCGCCGGACAACGGTCTGGCAACACTCCTTTTTCAATATGGCCGTTATTTGATGATTAGCGGATCACGCCAGGGCGGGCAGCCACTCAACCTGCAAGGCATTTGGAACGAAAGTGTGATACCTCCGTGGAATGGCGCATACACCATCAATATCAATACCGAAATGAATTATTGGCCTGCCGAGCCGACCAATCTCCCGGAATGTCATCAACCTTTTCTGCAGATGATCAGGGAAGTGGCATTAACGGGTTCCGAAACGGCACGTAAAATGTACCACCGCCGGGGATGGGTGGGGCATCACAATGTATCCATCTGGCGGGAGACTTTCCCCAATGACGGCGGTACCGTGGCGTCCTACTGGCCAATGGTGGGTGCATGGTTTTGCAGCCACCTGTGGGAGCACTACCTCTTCAACGGCGATGAGGTTTTTCTCCGTAACGACGTCTATCCCCTGATGAAAGGCGCTGCCGGGTTTTTTGCCGACTGGTTGGTGGATAACGGCGAAGGATATCTGGTAACCCCTGTGAGCACTTCGCCTGAAAACTCTTTCATCACAGCCGATGGTAAAAATGCCGGGGTGAGTATGGGATGTACCATGGATATGGCAATGATACGCGAGTTGTTTACACGCACCATCGCCGTTTCCAGTAAATTCAATGCGGATGCGGAATTGAGGAATGAATTACAGCAAAAACTGGCAAAACTGTTGCCCTATCGCATTGGCGCCAAAGGACAGTTGCAAGAATGGCAGCAGGATTTTGTGGAAGCGGATCCGAGACACCGGCATGTATCACACCTCTATGGGCTGCATCCGGGTAATCAGGTAAACATAGACCAGACTCCGGAGCTGATGAAGGCTATTGCCCGCACGCTCGAACTGCGCGGCGACGCAGCCACAGGATGGTCTATGGGATGGAAAATTAACCTTTGGGCGCGTCTGCTTGATGGCGACCATGCCAATATCATCGTTAAAAATCTGTTTACGCCTATCGGTTTTGGCAACGTCAAGTCTTCCGGCGGCGGTTTATATCTAAATATGTTTGATGCTCATCCGCCGTTCCAAATTGATGGAAACTTCGGTTATACAGCCGGTGTTGCCGAGATGTTGCTACAAAGCCATGCAGGCGTATTGCACTTGTTGCCTGCGCTGCCCTCAGACTGGAGCGATGGTAAAATTACCGGATTGCGCGCCCGTGGAGGTTTTGAAGTCGATATGGAATGGAAGGACGGGAAACTCACCCAGGCTACAATTACTTCCACCTTGGGAGGTAACTGTCGTTTGCGAACAGCTGACAAAGTGAACGTTAATGCGCAGGTACAGCAAGCAGCAGGCGTCAACCCCAACCTGTTTTTTGAGACTATTAACCCCGGTAAACCGCAAAACCTGAGCAATGCCACATTAATAGATTTTCCTGAAAAGACTTTTTATACTGTTGACTTCATGACAGAAAGAGGAAAAACATACAAAATTTCACGCACAAAATAAGGAGATCATACAGATGAAAAAAAAATGTTTTGTTTTGTTATTGATTGTGTTTACTGTCAATTCGTGCCACAATGACGTTCGCCCGGTTCTTAGTTTGTGGTACGAACAGCAAGGTGATACCTGGTATGAAGCGCTTCCTGTCGGAAACGGTCGTTTGGGGGCAATGGTATACGGCAAAGTGGATGATGAGATTTTGCAGCTGAACGATAACACTTTATACAGCGGCGAACCTGCAACTGCATGGAAGGGACTTGATATTACCTCGACTTTTGACGAAGTGGTAGGCATGTTACGGTCGGAAAAATATGAGGAGGCAACCGATTTTCTGTTGAAAAACTGGATGGGACGCCTGCATCAGAATTATCAGCCGTTAGGCGACTGGCATCTGGTCAGTCATGCGGAAGGCGCTATCTCTAATTATAAACGGGAACTGGATCTTGCGCGTGCTGTTATGAAAATCACTTATCAACAGAATGGCATTGCCTATACCAGAGAAATATTCGCCTCGCATCCTGATGATGTATTAGTTATGCGGTTGAGTTGCGACAGAAAGGATGGTTTGGATGTTACCGTCTCATTATCATCCGTCCATCCCTCAGCCTGCCAAAAGGCGTCTGCAACCGACGGACTTGTATCCATGAGCGGTCAGGCGCCGGGATATGTCGAACGGCGCACATTTGAGCAAATTGAACAGTGGGGGTTCCAGCACAAGCATCCGGAACTGTATCATCCTGACGGCACCCGGAAATTTGATAAAAGGGCGCTTTACGGCGATGAAATCAACGGTATGGGAACTTTTTTTGAAACGCGTGTCAAAGCGGTCTCTCCCAAATCGCAGATGACAACAGACAATGAAGGATTAAGGATATCGGGAACAGACGAAATCGTCTTTGTTCTTTCGACTGCCACCAGTTTTAACGGTTATGATAAAAGTCCGTCGCGTGAAGGAACGGACGCGGCAAAAATTGCCGAACAAAAATTGGAAAAAGCAATCTCCCGTAATTTCAGTCAATTGCTGAAAAGACATACGGACGATTATGGTTCTCTTTTTGGACGGGTCTCATTTGATCTGCCCGTTACAGATGAACAGTTAGCCCTACCCACGGATGAGCGAATGTGCCGGTATGCGGCGACGCCTGACTATGGATTGGTCACGCTATTATTTCAGTACGGGCGTTATCTGATGATCAGCGGTTCGCGTCCGGGCGGACAACCGTTGAATTTACAGGGTATTTGGAATGATCAGGTGATACCGCCCTGGAATGGCGCATACACCATGAACATCAATACCGAAATGAATTACTGGCCGGCAGAGCTTACCAATCTTTCCGAGTGTCATCAGCCTTTGTTCCAAATGATTAAGGAAATAGCTGTTACCGGAACAGAAACGGCAAAAAAAATGTACAACCGTAAAGGTTGGGTTGGTCATCATAATGTAGCCATCTGGAGGGAGACCTATCCGAATGACGGTCATCCCATGGCTTCATACTGGCCTGTGCTGGGCGCATGGCTGTGTAGCCATTTTTGGGAACACTACCTTTTCACCGGCGACGAAACTTTTCTACGCGACGAGGCATATCCGTTAATGCGGGGCGCTTCGGAGTTTTTCAATGAATGGTTAGTTGACAATGGCGAAGGATTTTGGGTTACGCCTGTCAGTACGTCGCCCGAAAACACATTTTTTACAAAAGAAGGAAAGCGGGCGAGTGTAAGCATGGGCTGTACGATGGATATGTCCATGATTCGCGAACTGTTTACACGGACGGTGGAAGCCTCCGAAAAATTGAATACAGACGCCGCTCTCAGAAAGGTCTTGCAGGATAAGTTGCCTAAATTACTGCCTTACCGTATCGGCGCAAAAGGACAATTGCAGGAATGGCAACAGGATTTTGACGAACCTGAACCGACGCATCGTCACATGTCCCATCTCTACGGTTTATATCCCGGAAATCAAATCACCTGCGACCATACGCCGGATTTGTTCAGCGCCATACTTAAAAGTCTGGAATTGAGAGGAGATGGCGGTGGCGGATGGATTATGGGGTGGCAAATTAATCTGTGGGCAAGGCTGTTGGATGGCGATCATGCCAACGATATCGTCAAAAATCTGTTCAGACCCGGTTTTTGCAATTCAGCGAGAGGTGGCGGGCTGCAATATAACATGTGGTGCTCCTCTTCCTATCAGATTGACGGGAATTTCGGATATACGGCAGGGATAGCCGAAATGCTACTTCAGAGCCATGCCGGGTTTATTCAGTTGTTACCTGCTTTACCGTCTGAATGGCCAACAGGAACGATCACAGGGTTAAAGACGCGCGGCGGCTTTATTGTAGATTTGGAGTGGGATAACGGCAAACTATCCAAAGCAAAAATAACTTCGACTTTAGGAGGTAATTGCAGGTTGCGTACTTCTGAAAAGATACAGGTACGGAACGTTGAAATCGCCGTTGCCGGTGGAGAAAACCCCAATCATCTTTTTACCTGTATTGATCCGGGCGTTCCGCAAAATTTGAGCAATGCAAGCTTGATAAGACTTCCACAAAAATCATTCCATACAGTCGATTTTATGACAGAAAAAGGAAAGAGTTATGAAGTGATGCCTGCAAATAATTAACATGTATTTTTTACCGGTATCAAGCAAAATAGACGCGGACGTTTTGATTCAATTTTTGTGATGGATTGCCTGAATTTTTGTGCAAAAAATGACGGCATGTTTACCATTATTTGTGGAGAATCCTATTCATTTATCAGACTTCTAAAAGAGTTTTTAGAAGTCCCCTTTTATGAAAACGTTCCTTTTATAATAATGTATCCGACTGTAGCTAAAAATAAGGTTGCGCTATTTTTGAACTGACAAAAAATTAAAATAAATCATGAAATGAAATTTCAAACTCAAAGTTCCGTTACGCCTCATTATTATAAGGGTGTTCCGGCTATCACAGGGAATAAAAGCGCCGACCAATTTCCTTTCGTTTTGCAAGACTTCGCAGATATGTGTATGGAAGCAGTGTATGTGCTTGAGAATGTACTTTACGATACGAAATTAAGACAGGGGAAATAATTCGTAAATTTGAAAGAAACTCACAAAATGATTCGTAAATAATAAAATATGTGCTAATAATGAATAATTTACGATAGCATAAATTTAGTACAAATATTTTACGAATATATCGAAAAGAAATCATATCTTTGCAGTGATTTTTATAATCCTATTGTTTAACTAAAACTTATTACCAAATGAAGAAATTAGAGATGTTGGTTTTAAACCAATTAGCGAAAAAAGAGTTGTCACAGAGACAACAGACAATGATTAAAGGAGGGCGAAGTTGTACTTGTGGTTGTTGTTATGCTTCAAGTGGCGGCTCTGACACTACTGACAATGGATATGCAAATTGTATTAGTGGTTTGAATACCAAGTGTTCAGACCTCAGCAATGGAACTAACATGATTTGCTAGAATGTTCAATCTTTGTTATAGAAAGAGGCGCTAATGAAAAGCGAGCGCCTCTTTCTTAAAATTTGATTTCTATGAAAAGAAAGATGGTTATGTGTTTCTTTCTGTTTGGAAGTTGTATATCCAATAACAACCAGATTCAGCAAGAGGAAAATGAGAGGAATTTTGAACCGCCTTACTCTGTTTCCTTAGAAAAAGAGATAGAGAAAATAAAACCGGCAGAATTAAGCAATATCGGCGGTTCTATTACGTATATTCCGTTGGAAACAATAACCCGGAGTTTGTTAAAAGACTTAAGGAAAATCGTTGCTACAGATTCTTTCATTGCCGTCCATGATATGGATAATGTGCTTCTGTTTGATTCATCGGGAATTTTTTTAAAACAAATCGGTCATAGAGGTCAAGGGCCGGGAGCATACAGAACAATAATGGATTACTGTTTTTCAGTAGATGGCAATAAAATATATCTCCTGACAACGTTTCAGGAATGTTTAGAATACGATGTGAAAGGCAAATTTCTGAAATCATACAAAATAGATTCAATACCGGGTCAAATATTACCGTTAAAAGATGAGTTGTTTGTTTTTCATTGTATAAATGCTCCCGAATATTTAAACCCTGTCAGACAAAGTTTGATTATATCCGATTTGAATAACACCATTCAAAAAACGTATATAAATTACCATAAAAGAGTTAAAAAACCGGGTATAACTGTGCCGAAAGCGCCGTTTTATTACCATCGAAGCGAATTAAGATTCAAAGAATTTGGCGTTGATACACTTTATACGGTTACTGAAGATGAATTAACGGCATATGCAATTTTTGATTTAGGGAAAAAAGAAATACCCGCGGAATTGGATTACCCCAATATTTTAGAGTTTGAAAAAACATTAATACAACATTATACAGGTAAATATTTTGTAAAAGGGATTGTGGAAGATGTTGATAATTTATATTTTACGCTGGATGATTATTTAGATAACAATCTTTACGGATATTATAACAAGAGCGCCGGTTCTGCAAAAGTAACAGGCGACAAGGGCTTTGAGAATAACATTGACGGCGGTTTGCCTTTTTTTCCGAAATACGTTTATAATGACAGTATTTTGGTGGATTATGTAAATGCTTTTGAATTGCGCGAGCATGTTCTGAATGGCGATGCTACAGAAATGAGACGGCTTTACGGCAAGAATTATGACGATTTGGTGAAATTGGCAAACAGCCTTGACGACGAATCAAATCCGATTGTGGTAATGGTCAAATAATAAACGGCGAATATGAAACTTTCGATAATGATGTTCCGTGTGTTGCGGATCATGTTGCATCAGTTACAGGTAAGGGTAACCGATGAACGATTGCGAAATTTGATTCAGGAACAGTTTCATCAGGGAACAATACGAATGATTGCGGAAGTATTATGTGATTTGAACATTGATTCGAAAGTGTATCAATTCGAAGAACATGATTTGCGGATTGTTGATTATCCTGTAATCGTTCATTTCAAGGAATCTGAAAACAAGTTTGTGGTTGTAGTTGAGTTTGACTACAAACAGATCAAATACTTTGATCCTGTCTTAAACAAATACATACAAGAGGAAAAAACCTTATTCTTTGGGAAATGGACAGGTACTGTATTAATACCTTTTACGGATCAACTATCGGGCGATCCGGATTATTCAAAACATGTTAGGGAGGAACGACAGAAAAAACTAATCAATTCCGGAATATATGCAGGCATCACTGTTGGGCTTGTGATTCTTTCAATACAGATGCTTTTTGCACACCCTCAACATTCCTTTATATGGTTATCCGTTTTTTCGGTAAAAATGATTGCGATGTTTTCGGTTTCTCAAATAGTAAAAATAGAATTGGGAGAATCGAATACCTTAATTACTAAAATCTGCAAGACAGCAGATTGTGGTAAGGTAATCCATTCGAAAGCCTCGAAATTATTTCCATGGTTAACCATGGGCGATGTAGGTGTTATCTATTTTAGTTGCGGAATATTTTTGTTAATAATTGTTCCTTTCGTCAGCGACCTTATATCCATTGTTTACCTGCTCTTCTTTTTGAATCTGTTTACTCTCCCCTATACCCTGTTTTCTGTTTTTTATCAGCGTTTTGTCCTTAAAAACTGGTGTCCGTTTTGTTTGAGCGTTATGGGGCTGTTGTGGATTGAGTTCTTTTTGGGATTAACCGTACCCTTGCCGCAAGTTTTTCCGTTGTCCCTGTTTCGCTTCTATTGTTTGGATTTACAGGAATTGCAATAATTATCGGCTGGTTAGTTGTAAAAGGGATACTTATCGAAATGAATACATCAAGAAGTATGCGAATGTATGTAAATATGGTTAAGAAAGATAAGAAGTTATTCAAAGCCATTTTATCAAATCAGGATACAGTTCCCGAATTCAGGTTTTCACCGGAATTTGTTTTGGGCAACAAGGAGGCGGAGAATGTGCTGATAGCCATTATCAGTCCGTATTGTCCTTCCTGTGCCGCTCTTTACTGGTCAATACAGCGTTATTTAACTTCAGATGCTGAATTAGTGAAAGTTATACTCCGCTTTAAACCGGGAGAACGCGACGACGGATGGGATAACCAGATTATTGAATACATGTATACTTTTAACATGGACAATAAGAAAGAAAGAGCTATATCAATCTTGGAAGAGTGGTATCGCATGGATTATAAAGAGATTACTGTGTGGAAAAAAAATTGCGGACTTGAGAATATGATTGTTTCGGATGAAGCAAGACAGATACGAAGCGAATATCACAAATGGTTACTTTCTTTCGATTTACAGGGTGCGCCTGAAATGATTCTCAACAATAAACTAATACCGCGACACTATTCTTTCGATGACGTAAAATATTTTCTAAAAAGAATTTGAATTATGGATACAAATGACGGGCATGAGTTTTTGATTATAGGCGATTCAGTCGCTTATTGCAACCCGATAGTCAAAAAAGCAATGGAGGGCGACGAGGTGTTTGCAAGTGAGTTATCATTAGATAGTAGCACTGTTGCTCATGCTTTGGGAAAAGCGCGGTTTTATAAGCAATTTAGTATGAAAACAATCAATAACAAAAACAGATTCATGCCAATGGACCCGATAGACATAGAAAAAAACATAGCCAATTTGCCACAAATTACTTTTGAGGCAACAGATGCATGCAATCTGAAATGCAAATATTGCGGATACGGCGAGTTTTATGATGATTACGATGAACGTCATAACAAAATGCCGAATGGGGAAAAAGCGATACGATTATTGGATTATTTGATTGACAAATGGAACTCCCCGATGAACACATCGCACGGGCGGGAAGTTTTTATTAGTTTTTACGGAGGAGAACCATTGCTCAACATGAACTTTATCAGGGAAATTATCATTTATTTGGAACATTCAACACTGTTATACAACAAGTGCCGTTTTTCCATGACAACCAACGGTATCCTACTAGATAAATACTTGCCCTGGCTAGTGGAACACAATGTCAAATTACTGATTAGTCTGGATGGCGACAATGAAGGGCATTCATACAGGGTAGACCATCATGGAAATAATTCTTTTGAACGTGTTTTCAAAAACATCCGGGATATTCAGGAAAATTATCCCGATTATTTTGAAACTAATGTCAATTTTAATGCCGTGCTTCACAACCGGAATTCAGTGGCAGGCGTCTATCAATTTATCAAGGATGAGTTTGGTAAAGTACCTGCTGTTGCCGAACTCAATAATACGGGTATTAAACGTGATAAGCAGGATGAATTTTTCGAAACTTATCGTAATATACATGAAAGCCTGTACCAGTCAGAGGATTATTCAAGAATAAAGAAAGATATGTTTCTTGGATTAGGCGAAATACGCGATATAGGGTTGTTCCTGTTTAAACACAGCGGTAATTTTTTTCAAACCTATAATGATTTTTTCATCAATGCCGAAAATGTCAAAAGAACACCAACCGGAACTTGTATACCTTTCGGAAAAAAAATGTTTGTTACGGTGAACGGCAAGATATTACCCTGCGAACGGGTGGGGCATCAATACGCTTTGGGATATGTGGATGAAAAAGGCGTGCGGTTTGATTTTAAAGAAATTGCGAATATCTACAATCAGTATTTCGAAAAACTCGGCAACCAGTGTCACCGTTGCCATTATGCGGACGCCTGTATGCAATGCGTGTTTCAGTTGGATGATCTTGAACGCAAGCCTGTTTGTCCGGGTTATACCAATCAAACGACATTTCAGGCCGAGATCAATTATAGGATGCTTTATTTGGCGGAACATAAGGGAATGTATAGCAAAATGATAGAAGAATTAATAATTCAGGATTAAAAGATATGAAAAAATACTGGCTGTACCTTGAATCATATACGATGATTTTTAAAAAAGAGCAAACGTTCCTGTTTTATAATACCAT
>Ga0082212_10004945_pt1 | contig 18373 bp, 8 predicted proteins | sample TergutNt197P3_FD_71548 | JGI IMG/M metagenome (GOLD analysis project Ga0082212, IMG submission 71548) | Neocapritermes taracua P3 segment gut microbial communities from Petit-Saut dam, French Guiana - Nt197 P3 | ecosystem: Host-associated > Arthropoda: Insects > Digestive system > Gut ...
AATTTGCAGCGAAACAGAAAGCGAGACAGGATGATCTGGCGGCAAAGCAAAGTAATCAGACGAAAGATATGAATATGATCAGGACATGCGGAAGAGGAAACAAGATGCAGAAATTGAAGACAAGTACGCGGATAAAAACGCCGCATTGGAACGTGGGATTAAGGCACGGGATGCGATGAATCAGCAAGGAGATGCGGAGCAGGATCGGCAAGTTGCCCGCCGGAAGACGGAAGAGGATGCGAGGTATGCCAAGCAAGAAGATGAGCGGGGATTACGAAAAAATTTGGCACTCTCCTTGGTCAATGCCAAATCGGGGAGTGACCGGATGCAAGCGATGGATGACTATCGGCGGGACATGGCAGTATCCGACCAGAAAGCCCAAATCGAGGCACAGACACGGGAGCAGGTAGAACGTGCGAAATCTAGCGGAGCCGATGAAGTGGAGATCAACCGGATTGAAAAGGATGGGGAAGCGATGGTGTCCGCACTGGAAGATCAAGCGGAGATTTCCAAAGCGATGCGGGATCAACTGAAAAATGGACTGGCAAATGCGGGTCAGAAGGAAGACATGGTGAGTGCCTTTGAACGTATCCAGTCGGCAGCATTCGGGCATGTCACGGATCCGGCGGCGGAAGCGGTCGCTTTGATGGATCAAAATGAAGCGATGCGGAACGCCCAGATGATGAATTTTTACAAGGAATGGTTTCCGAAGATGGCGAAAACCAATTACGGACTGGCACCGGACTGATCATCGATCCTCAATAACCCGCTTTGCCGAAATGATGGTACATTGCCCCCCTGTGAGAGGTGAGGAGTGATTCATGTCGGAATGGGGTGCCATCAATGCTTACGAAGTGCCGGGGTCGAGGACAGAAACGTACAATCGTCTGGAGATGACGGCGAAAGTCTCGTTGCTTTGCCCTTGGAATACACGGGATGTGGTTTTGGGGCAGATTTCGGCAACGCCCTATCCGCTTCCGCCCGATGCGGCGACGAGATACTATCCGGCGTATCCGAGGAATTTCGATATTTCCGTTTTCGAAGAGAAGGGAAAAGATTCCGATGTCAATGCCGTCACGTACACGAAGGCAAAAATTGATGTCTCCTATACGTGTAAATCCCGTAACTGGGAGTCGACGATTACGCAGACCTTTACGCCTATTCTCAACATGCAGCGGCTGCCCCCTTTTGGGTTTCACTGGGCTTCCGACGATATCCCGATTACCGATGAAGAGGCTCCGTCAAAGTTTAATCCCATGCTGAAGATTACACGCAACATCACGGGTGCTGCCGCTATTCCGCAGTGGTTTTGGGGGTTGGCGGGGTGTGTGAATGCGAATGCATGGACAGATACGATCACCGGACATACGCATCCGGCAGAAACACTGCTGTTCACCCCTGCAACGGCAACGAAACAACTGACCACGAACCCAGACGATGTTTTTCCGGTATGGGATATCGCCTACGAACTGCTGGTCAATCCTTTGGGATGGAATCGGTTTTTGCGGATGAATAGTCTCACGATTGAAAACGGGACACGGCTGGATCGGCTCAAGTTCAAGGGGGATAACTATAACATGTATTTTCCCAAACCTTTTCCGCTCGATACCGAATTAGGATAGAGTTTTAACAATTTTTATATGACAGGTTTATCGATACCTCCTTATCAGCCGGGTGAACTGCTCAAAGCCAGTACGGTCAATGCGCTCATTCGCTCCATCGGCGGAACTCCGTCTGAAGGGGCATCAGGACATGGGATCAATACGACAGTGGAGTCGGCAAAAAACACGCAGATCATTGCCCACAATGTTCCGGCTGGTTTGCTCTCGCATTCGGTACTCTACTACCGGAGTTCCGATCAAACGTGGCATGGGGAGCGGGTTGCCGGGTCGATTCCATGCACGAATAGCAACCGGGTCCCGCACGGCGGCAAACTCGCCGCAACGCCGCTGCGCCCGGGGGAGAAGTATATCTTGCGGGGTAACTTACCGAACGGTACCGGAGCGCGGTGGAGCGGCACACAATTGGTTCCGGCGGAAGATGATCAGACAGAATTCGTGGTGATTGCGGAACCGCTGAACGGACGATATTGCCGGGTACTTTATAAAGGCATCGCGGAAGGAACAGTACCATCGGTACCGCCTTCCAGTGAACCGATATGCAGCATTATCGAACCGGTTCGATGTCCACCGTTTTATGACCCGGACATCACGCCGAATCCGCTCGCCGTGACACCGACTGGTTTTTTTTTCGGGAGTGAGATTGAAAAATATGAAAACGGGTTTCTTGCCTTTATGTCCATGGGGCTTATTGCCGTACCGGGAAAAGAATATACTCCGCTTCAAGCGACGTATATTGGCGGCGAAGAATATCGGGACGACATGGGTGCCGTGCAATGGAGAAAACGTGGGGAACTGCGCTCTGACGAGCATGGCAATCCGCTCTATCTCATGCGCCGGGAGCTTGTGACGGCAGCAAATAAATGTACGGTGCGCCGGGGAAAGGATACCAGTTACCCCTTCAAATGGCAGTACATCGATAAAACCCTCTTCAGCAGCGGCACGAACAATCTGGGGAATGAAATGTACAACGATTTTCTCTATGGGACAAGTTTTCCCCAAGCGGCACTGACAGATGATAGTGCAGTAACGGAAGGCAATCCCGTCCGCTACCGGGACCTTTATGAAATGAAACCCTATTATTTGAAGAATTGTTTGGGCGATTCGGAGGGGGGAGTCTCTCCGCAACGGTGGCGTTTGACCACGGACCGGGAGAAAGCCCAACTCAACTATGATTTTGCGTACTGCCCGGATTTGGAATGGGCGGAGACACTTGTGCCGAACGAGCAAGTGCATTGTACGGAGCGGCAGGCGGTCTATGATGTCCCCGCAGTTGACGAATACAACCGTCCGCTTTACGAATATGAACGAGACCAAGACGGGAATATCAAACTGGACGGCGATGGCAATCCCATTCTGGCATTCGACCAGAGCGGGAACATGATACGTGCCAAAATACCGGTCTCATTCACTTACTATGAACTCACCCCGCCGAAAGAGTACCGCTCAGCCATTGCCGGACAACCTGCCGTTGACCTGTATGTGAGCCGTGACGATGAACTCATTCTCTCTCATTCAGTGACAGAAGATTCGATTGTCTCCATCACCCCAAGAGAAAAAATGACCCTTTATGTGCGTCATGAGGATATCATTGCCCCGGATGACGAGTTGGTCTATGCGCGATTGCGGACGGGGAATGCGGCGGCAGAGGTGGTGAATCCATTGGCAGTGGTGAGTGACCTGCTCACCGACCGTCAGGGACATTTAACGAAACGGTTGCGTGCCTTGTTCTACAAGAAAGACAATGCTGACCGGCTCTATCCCGTACTCTTTGAAGTGGAGCGGCTGCCTTACGGCTATTGTCTTGAAGTGGCGAATACCAAACACTATTACGGAACCGATCAAGATCAGTGCGCTCCGTATCATCTGCGGGAAGAATACCGCATTGTCCGGGAGAGCCGTCGGTCCGGGAAAAAGGGGAAAACACTGCAACTCGTCTCGACGAAATGTTACAAACACCGGTTACAAGTTCCGGTCATGGTCAAAGCAAAGAGAGGGGCATCATGATTCGAAAATGTTTTTTATCGATTAACGACTATCCCCGCAACGTCGGTGATATCCCCTTCAGTATCACGATTGACTGGGGGGATGGTTCCGACGAAGAGGTCTATGCCGACCTTCGTACCGAAAAAGTCCCGCAACTCGCTCATGTTTATAAGGATGAGGAATCAGAGGAATATGAAATTACGGTCACGATTGAAAACACATGCGGCAGTGAATCGCAAACCGTTCTCTATAAACCATATGTATTGCCGGAATGTACACCGAGCTGCATGAATACGTTTGAAGATTTTAACCCCAGTGAGGCGGTGACCAGTTTTGAGGGTGTGGGCTGGAATCTGGAAATGACCAGTTGCTTTACAGAAATTGAACGTTTGGACAATGGCAATATCTCGATGAAGTTATGCACTGATGCGGCGGTCGATGTACCACTCATCGCCTTTCCGCCCCTGAAGGCGGAACTCCCGGAAGGGGTGTTTGCCCTTAAAACACCTGTCGGTGACTGGCGGACGATACCCGATATTCAGGTACTGGTCTTCCCGGAGATCGCTGCTTCGGGGGAAGTCCGGTACTGGCATCTCCATGAACCTGCCAATGGGGTGGTGTATGTGCCAAGCATTGACGAAGCCGAGCCCTTGTTCTTCTACGACTGTATTACTGCCGAACGGGAACTTGTTTTTGAAGAAGAGCCCGGGTGGGGTGAGGGGACTGTTTTAACGTGTCTTATGCAATACGACCCGGTCCAACAACGGGTCACGTTCACCACATCTGACCTGCCGGACAAAGAAGTAAGAGCGGGTCAGTACGAGTACAAGTATGAACCGCCGAATGCCCTCCCAGTGACTCCAGCGGGAGAGCCGATGGAAATACCTTTTGATTATCCTAATTTTGGTTACTAACAGATGCCTTTCAATATTGTTGACGACATTGATAGAGAAGAGACGATTGTGTTGCCGCTGGAACTCAAGGGGGCAGCACTGCTGTGCAGCCACGCCTTTAATCCGGCACTGATACAGCAGGTGGTGCTGACCGGTGATGCCGCCTTCCGTGACCGCGTCGAGGCGGTGAGGACGGCTCTTTCCGAATCGAACTTTTCATGGGAGGATGCGGGAAACGAGCTTTACCGAGCCGTTATCGAAGTCAACCGGGAAATCGATACCATTCATGTCCGTCTGGCGGAAGGGGAAATTGCCCGTTATCACGCACTCGATGTACAGACGGGAACAGAGGTGATCATTGTGAGCGAACTCATGACGACGGAAGTCAAAACGTTTTTGACCCGTACACAGGAGCAATACTTCAAAATTGCAAGCGGCATGTCCGGTACGATGGTCTATGCAGCGGGGCAACTCAAAAAAATCGTCCGCATCGAGATCGTTTGCGATTCCAACGCCCGTGCCAGACTCGTCAATGAGGATTTTAGATGGGCAATCGAAGAAGTCGAACGCACGCCAGGCAATCCCCATGTCCGCTATCGCGGGATTCATGACATGGAGCCGCCTCAACATCTCGACGGCTATTCCTTCTCGTTCGGCGAGCAAGATACATTGGGGGATTTTATCGGTGACGGGACGGTTTACGGGATCTATTTTTACGAACAGCCGGAACTCACCCAAAATGATTCTCCGGTAGCCATCCATTTCGGGATCGAACTTCACAAGAACGAACAGGAAGGGGTGTTTTACTATATCGATGATTTCGGCTGGCATCATTGCGTCGCCGTGAACGACCTTGAAATGACCCCGGCAGAGCTGGAGCATCTTGCTGAAGACGATGTGATGGAAACCGTGCTCCGCTTCACCGTCTCCCTCCCCCATGCCGAAGAAGGAACGATTCAATATCGCTGCCCCGGAACCGTGAATACCGCTTGCTTAACCCGTGAACTGCCATGAACTATAGTTGTCCCGTCACACTCCCGGTAGACATGCCCCCTTATGCGGACGGCACCGAACCAGTGCCGGTCGCTATTCCCGGAGACGGTACTCCTCTCCTTGTTTACAATTTTTCGGATGAACTGTTGCAAGCCGGGCAGGGTGTGACCTTTGTACTGGACATGTTCCAGCGATGGGTCTATTCTAAAAACACAGGGCATAGTGTGATCGTCGAAGCCCAGCAGGGGCGGATCGAAGAGCCGGTACTCTCGTCCCCCTACCGGAATTATTCCCCGAATTTCACGGGCACCGACGTGCATGGGAATCTCACTGACATTGCTCAGCGGATCAATGACCCGTTTTATGCCCATCATTTGAGCAGCGGTTTGTTCCGGCTCTTCCACAAAAAATATCCACCGATCCAAGCGACGTATCAGGGGTCTGAACTGTACGTCGACATGAATGGTACGTTAAAATTCCGGGAGCGGGGGGAGCTGCGGTTCACACCCGATGGGAAGCCGCTCTATCTTTTGCGCCGGCGCAGCAGGCGGGATGCCCGTTTTTTTGCGTTGCATCATGACTTCTTTGCGAAAAAGAATCCGAAGGGGCGGAACGTCTATTTCGAGCAATTACGGTCGGACTCGCCGCTGCAAATGGAGTATGCGGACGGCAGGGCATGTCATTTCGATATAAAACCGATTCCCCTCGTCGGGCTCTTCCCGGAAGAGTGGGAGCTGACTCTCGACTACTCACAAGCACAGCCGAGTTATGATCTCTGCCTCGCTCCGGACGCGGCGGACAGCGAATGTTTTGTGAAAGGGGAAGAACTCTGCTTCCGCCGAAAAACCGCCTTTACAAAAGTTCCGGTCTTCGTACATGGAGTGCCGCTCGAAAAACCTATTTATAGTGACGACGGGATATTATTGCAAGAAAACTGGCAGTGGGCGGGATATACCTACTACGAAGTGATTCCTGAGGCACAGTACCGGGAACCATTGCGGGGGCAGGGAGTCACGGATGCCCTTTATTTCCGGGAGCTTTCCGATCATTTGCAATTCACGGAGATTTCCCAAGCGGGAGAGTCGGGGGTGATCGAATATGTCCGCTTACAACTGGTGCCGGAAATGGGAGTTCCGGCATTGTACGGCGAAGAGCGGGTCTGTCGATTGTGTGCCTTTACCCCTTCTCGCGGTGTCTTTTACAAAATCGATGAAGAGGGGACGCGCTATCCCGTTTTGACAACTCCTGATACCAGTGAAGGGTACGGGATCCCGACGGCGGTCCTCCATCATGCGTATAACGAACAGACGCATGAATGTACCGATGTCGTCGACCATCCGGGCAGGCGGCTGGTACGTGAAGGTCATGAATTACTCCTTGATGCCGAGGAAGAGTGCTGGCAGCAGTGCGGTCATATCGACGGCACCATCCCCCCCGATTTGGGTGATCCCCGCCTTCGGTCGAGGCACATTATTTTTATCGAACATAACCAAAACGTCATAGGAGAGTTGCCGCCGTGAGAGTGCAGCCGGGTACTTATTTTGAGTTTACGTCGGGAGAGGTCGTGTCCTACTCAGACTACCGCTCCGCCATCCCGCTCTATCCCGATGCACCCGGTCCCGCCACTATGTGGAATCCCGGTAACTTACAGCTGGAAGGATTTGATTTTCTGGGATTTGCAACGTACCCTCATGCCGCCGAACCCCTTTTTATGGTCTCTGGGGAAGGGGCGAGTATGACGATGTTCCCGGTCTGGTCTCCGAGACCGGAGACCGACCCCGCCATCATCCCGGAGTTAAAGCATGGCAAATCTTGTACCGTTCGGTTCGTAACGGCGGGACAAGACAACAAGTTCTTGGGAACATTGCCGGAGCCGATAACGGTCAAGTACGGCAGTGAACTGGACTTAATGGGTTACGGCGACGACACGATGCGGGGGAACGGCTTTTATTTCGCCGGATGGTCGCCGACTCCGAATTTTGAGACGATTACGCCCCGGATCGTGGTGACGGCGGATGTGACTCTTTATGCCGTCTGGTACGCCGTGAAACTCCCCACAAGTAAGGCAAAACCATGTATCGTCTCCTTCGGTACGGGAAAACAACTCCATGTCAACTTCAGCAGTACGATTCGATTGAAGCAGTTCAATCCTGACAACCTCTCTCATCCAGGCTATCAACTGATCGGATGGAATACGGTGCCCGGTGCCGAAGAATCTCTCTTTCATTTGCCGGTACTGCGGGATACGTTTTTGTATCCGGTATGGCAGCAAGTGGAAGCAAATGGGACTCTCCCGCCCCCCGTACCCCAACCGCCGGTGGAAACGTGTGCGATTGAGTTTTCGCTTGAAACCCGGCATACGCCGAAGCCGACCGTTTCGTCTCATCACCGAAACAAGGAAATTTATTTTCAAATCGAAAATGCTCTGTTGAAAGAGCCGCTTCAAAAGGATACGTTCATCTTCAAGCAGCAGTTTTTGGAACATGTTCCTGATATTTTCCGAACAAGAGCAGAGCTCAAGGACAAACAAACCTACTGCGAAGACCCGGTCATCCCGGAGTCGGAACGGCTTATTTTAACCGTTGAGAGTACGGAAGATCATTTCATTATTCCGACAGGGGGTTTGAGTTCTTCCGGCTCTTCCTGCATCTATGACTGGGATATCTGGGTGGACTATGAATATGCCGGTCGGTTCGTCGGAAATAGCGGACTGCGGTCAGGAGGTATTAAACTGACTCTCCACAAGGAATGTGAGAAGCCAGCGGTTTTTGTGAAGGCTTTCCCCCGATACACCCGTGTGAGCCGTGAAAAAGAAATCGATATCCCTGTGGAAATCCGGGCGGATGGATTGTGGGAGTCGGCGGCATTCTGGGTGTTGCTCACTGACGACGGGCAATTCATCGCCCGAGGACTTGGACTCTATGAAGATTTTATCGAAGTGACCGGACTTGCCGAAAGGAAGAGCGGCAATCTCACCTTTTCCGTGACGAATGATCCTTCTGCGGAACTGAATGAACGGCTCTTACAAGGATTTGTGTTTTATCCGAAACGGCGCACCAACGGCTGTTCGGTGGAGTTTGTCTTGTTTGATTTCTGTAACGCGAGTCAAGATTTACAGCCGCTCGACGTGATCGGTCATACAGCGGAGATCCGCTATCCCTGCGATACGCCTTTTTTTACGATGGGCAGCAGTTCGGTGCAAATACATCTGGACAATCAACTCACAGAACGTGCTGCATGTATTCTCGACGGACTGCGAGGCGTATTCCTCGAAGGGGCAATAGGGGCAGGCTGGACGAAAGAGCCGGGGGAACGTCCGGCATGCCCCGACTGCTATGAATGGAACGGTTCACGCTGTGTACCGAAAAGTGAAAACGAATGTCCGCCCGGATATACGTTCACCGAATTCGGCTGTCTTCCGAATAGCGACATCACATGCCCCGAATGTTACGAATGGAATGGAATCATCTGTGTTCCGGTCATGCCGAAATGCCCGGAGGGGTATAGATGGGTGGATGGAAAATGCGTGTCGGGCGGCACTCCCCCATCGCTCACTATCTGCCTCGAATGGTTTGAATGGGAAGGGGAAATAAACGAAACATTCCCCGAATGCCAAGAGTGGGATGACTGGAATGGTGAAGGAATTGCACTGACCTGCCGAAACAGACATCACTGGACGGAATGGGAGGGAGTCATGGGCGATCTGTGTACACAGGAAGGAATCTTATCCCTTTGCCTGGAATGGTTTGAATGGGCGAATGAAGTGAACGGTTCCTTTCCCGAATGTCAGGAATGGCATGAGTGGGAAGGAAAGAGTACCTCCGAAAAATGTACCGACCGGCATCATTGGAGTGAGTGGGAAGGAGTGGCGCATGCCGACTGCATCCCAGAGAGTCTGCTCATGGACTGCTGGGTATGGCATGAATGGGCGGGGAACGCCGCCTCTTCACTGCCGAAATGCCAAGAGTGGGAGACGTGGGACGGACTCTCCGCCGAATGTCTCGGCAAAGGGGAATGGTACGAATGGGACGGGGAATTGGGAATCGCATGCGGACAGTCAGAAATCTCCGATCAACCGCTCCTCATCCGGTGCCCGGAATGCTATACATGGAACGATCACGAAGAGCGGTGCCTTCCGCCGAATTCACCGGCAATCGTCTGCCCGGAGACGTGGTTTTGGAATGAAGCCGAATCGAAATGTCTTCCCCCCCATGCCGAAGAGATTGTCTGCCCCTCTTGCTGGAAATGGAACGAAGAGGAATCAACATGTATTCCGCTCGACCCAGAGGAAATCGTTTGCCCTCCTGACTGGCACTGGGATGCCCAGCGTGAACGATGCCGTCCGCTCGGTGCAAACGACCCCGCAAACGATCCGGAGAGTGAACTCTTCTATAACCCCGCTTACGACCCGTTTTGTGATTCCAAAACTCCGGTCAGTCTCTCCTCACCCGTATGCAGCGGATTCTTTTCCCTTGCAGTGAGTCAGGTTGAGATGGGGAACCGAACGTCGGTACTAACCGAATATGCAAAAAAACAACGGGAATGTATTCCCTACGTCCCCCCGGAAAAAACATGCCGGATCATCATTCGTCCGCATTATAAAGTCCCCCTCCGCTACGGCTGGCTGCGGGCTTTTGGTTTTCATCCCACAAGTGCCGAAGCGTGGAATAGACCAAGTAATAAAAACAAGGTACTAGAAGTCTCGGCGACTCTGACTCCGCTTATGTTCTGCGATACCCCAAAAGATGCCGGAAATTATTCTCTGCGGTACTGGCTCTACGGTTGTGTGAATATGCAGTTGGGCAGTCCCTTCACTTTTACCGCTGATTGGCAGCAGGTCTCCCATGCGGGGAATGATTTTCTGTACAAGGCTTTTCAAGACTGTTATGCACTTGCGCAGTTTCCAATAGATTATAGAGAGCCGCAAGGGTTTGCAACGGTCGGAGACAATTTCAAAGCCTACAAATGTTTCAACTGCCATAGTTTGGAGAATATCGGCGCAGCGAATCAAGAACCGCCGAAACTCGTTTCTGTCGGTGATGCGTTTGAAGCATTTGAATATGCCGGATGCACGAATTTGTATGTACTGCCGGACAGATACAACGAAATCTCCGAGTTATATAGCGAGTCCCTGTACGATTTTCAGATGGGGAAGTTCATGGGCTGTTCACGCCTGCGGACACTTCCGGCAACGTACACAGAAACACAAGTCATGCAAGTGAACGACAATTTCCAAGCCTATAAGTTCAGTGAATGCGGACTGGAGTTTTTACCGAAGCCGTACCGCGAATCTGCACGTTTGACCCGTGCAGGAAATAACTGTCAGGTACGGAAATTTGCCGGATGTACCAAACTATCGGCAGTGCCGGTACATTACGCGGAAATTTCCCTGGAGAGCGAAAAACATGGGAACAATTTCCTACTGGAAAAATTTGCCGGATGCCCTTTGAACGAAGATGAGTGAGGATAAGTTAGGATTACAGTTAAATGGCGAAGAGACTGTCCGTTCCCCCGTTGTCGGGAGCGGCGGCTGTGAATGCTGCGTCTGCGGGAACCTCACCCGCCCTGAATACTACAACATGCCGGACGGAACGGTCTGGATGGTGAGTACCGACGGCGTGATCGGAGTCCTCACCCCGAACAGCGATACTTTTGAGGTCAAGTATCGTGCAAGACGGTATCATTCATGGCGGCTGGGAGCGAACCATACCGATTTAGGGCATCCCATCACATCCCCCGATGCAAAAAATATCGGGTTTAACGGAGATACCCGGCATCCATTCTGGAGAGATGTCATCGGTTTTCAAACCGATATTGACCAGTGTGTGATCTACGAACGGCATGGAACCTTGCTCTATGAAGGATATTATGACGGAAGACGGTTTCCACTCATGTACAACGGCAAAGATAAAGACCCGCGTACTATCGACCGGTTCGAATACAAAACCGTTCCTATCAGCCTGCCGGTCGTCAATACCGAATCGAGTGAACGATTCGGCAAGAAAGGTCAAATCCGCTGGATCGCCGAGAGTGGTGAGACGAAACCAGTATTGGATCAACTGGGCGCAGGTTTTGCTGCTGTGGGATGGCAATATGTACGTGAACCTTATGTCGGTGATAACGAACGGTGCGGCTATAAAGCCGAAGGAACTCATCGCCGCTATTCCTCCTATCGTAACTACGTTTGCGAAGGACAGGTTGTCCAAGAAGTCCCGGACGGCGAGACGCATACCGATAATCCGGTCGTGGTCTTACCCAGAAACCTTGTCAAACAACGTACCTGCTATCCGGGGGGTTCTACCCTGACCGGTGACGATATTCCCCAATGCGAAACAGAGGAGATCATTCGCTATCATCTCTGTGAAACCACTTTCAAAGAGGGAACCTCGCTGGAACAGCAGATACAGGGGTTCAATCTGAACGTGTGCGGCAATTTCGTGCGGGTCATTATCCGCAACCATCAACTTTCCAAAAACAAATGGTACCGGTTCGTCGGAACGGTCGAAAGTGTCCATGAGTTGCCGCAATATTTGCCCGACCATTTCAATATTCAGAATGAACTCGGAGGAAGTTCGGCGGCGTTTGCCCGTGATGCATGGGGGATGCCTCGATGGTGGTTTCGGTATCTGCAAACGTATTACGTCTACGGCAGCCACCCAAGTGCCCAATATCAGTGGATGCGGCTGAGTGAAGAAGTCCATTCCAGCGAAAGCTCTTCACTGCCAGCCGGTGCAGCGGGATTGCCGGATCGAACCACGATTCCGAACCTCCGCGTGGTAAAGGTTCCCGGCGGTGTACTCGATCTTGAACGGCTCCGGCAAATCGAACAGTTGCAAAATGAACTTTCGGAACAAACCGGTGACGAAGCGGAAGCATTGGCAAAGACCCTCGCCAGACTGCAACAGGAAGATTTTTGTGAGGTCGCGGAAGGGGCGGAGCTGGTACTCTCGTGGGGAGCCGCAAATTCGACCCAAGAGGATGCATATAAAAAGATGCTTCCCGCCGGAGTTGCGATTGATCAGTGGGACCCTTACAATCCCGATACATACGGGATTCGCATGTGGGATGTGATTTCGGTCGGGAACGGAACAGATGGAGAAAAGAGCTGGTACTATTTCGATGGTTTGGACTGGATCGAAGGGGAAGGCTCGTATCAAGATTTGAAAAACCATACGAACGAAGACCTCAATATTATTTTCTACAAAGGGCTCAATAGTCTGAACCAGTGCGAGCCGAACGCGTATATCATTCCCGCCAATGAAAACCGCATCAAATGCTGCGGCGATTTTCTGCTCATCGGGCTGAACACCGATTATGAAAGCCGGATGATTTTCTATAAAGACCGGGAGCTGCTCAAAATGAGCATCAACGGCATCCCGACGGCAAGGGAATACAACAAGGAGAGTTTTATTTGCTGCGAGAGTTTTTTTGCGTTTACGATTTTGGAAACGAAGACAAAGCCCCCTGCATTCAAAAAAGATGCAGACGGGAATTTAATCACCGATAGTGACGGCTTGTATTCCTACGACGAGCTGACTCCGGCAGACGGCGGCACGGTACGGTCATTCTTCTACGATATCAAACTGAGCGGCGAAGGGCAGGTCATTGACAGTACCAAAATATGGGATGACCGGATGCTCCCAACGTCACTTACCGTCGCCGAAGCACCGGATTTCTCCGGCAGCTGTAAGCCGAACTGCCGCTATTATTTTGCGAGAATGTCCGAGAAGAAAGGCATCTATTTTTACCGGGATGTGGTGGAAAACGGCTCCATCGTAAAAACCTACAGTCCTTGGCGCATGCTCCTCACACTGCATATTCAGAATAACAACAATGTGACTCCGAGTAGCGGCTGTGTGAGTACCACCAATAAATGCTATATCCCTTGCTGGGGGGCGGAGGCGAAGTCAGGGATGGTACTCTTTATCAATGGAGTACAGGCGGCAGAGTCTTGCGAACAACTCCCTTCATCGATTCAAGAGTGCGGAATTATCGCGGAAAAATTGGAATGTACGTCATCGACGGCTGACAATGTCCAAACCAGCGGGACGATAGGGGTGCGCTTTTGTGAAACTTTCTCGGATATGAGCAAGTATCTCTCGAACACCTACGACGGCAATCCGTCCGCTTTTGAATGTGCACCTGCCGGGAGCTATGAACTAACGAGTCAAAGTGCCTGGATCGATCCCAGTCAGTCCTCCGCCGTCGCCATGACGCTCGGTACTTCCGTCTCCGTGAGTAGTACCGGCAGCGGATCGGGCAGTAGCGGTTCAGGTAGCGGATCAGGGAGTTCGGGAGGAAAATGCACCCTCTCGATCCGTACCCCCCAAGAGCAGCTCAGCTCTTCCATTGCGTTCGGCAGTAACCCGCACAATGAAAGTGTGACGAATCAGGATACCGGAGAATCGTACCGTCTTGTCCAGTGCGGTAATCTCCTTTCCATGATCCGGGAGTCCGACGAAAAGGTGCTTGATTCAGTCGATATCGGCGGTCCCGTCGATTTCGGAGGACTGCCCGAAGTCTACATGAACTTGGGCTGGGCATTATGGGAGACGTGTGATCACTATGAACGGCAACTTTGCGGCGGGAAGGTGACTCCTGAATTCGCCTTTCCGAGTGTTGCCCATTATATCGCAGGAGGTTACGGCTGCACCAACTCCGAACGGCGGTTTATCACCGGACATGCAAGTGATGCATTCTGTACCGCGTATAGTTGGACAGTATCGAGTGCCGAAGGATACGGCGGAGCGATTAGCTGTGTCGGAAGCACGTACACGAAATACAAACGTCTTACCGGTAAAATCTACTATCCCGACCCCTTCACGGAAACAATCCTGGCAATCGATACCAAACTCGCCGGGACGTTTTGTACTTCCTTTCAGGGAAAAGGAGGGGCATGTTGCAATACGGCGGATGTCTATTCGACATGCATCGATGGAAAACCGTATCGGGTCTTTCCCATAGACCGGGAAGAGAGCAGTGGGGAAGGGAGCGGCAGCGGGAGCGGAAGTGGAAGCAGCGGCGGAGACGATGAAGTGAGTATCGTCGACGGTGATAAAGGTCCCAGCGACCGTGCGGTATTACTCTACGGGCCGGTCCTCAATTACATCGACAAGAAGGTGGAGTACGAGGTACTGGAATACAGCGGATGTACGAACGCATGGGGGGTGCCTGATAAAATCGGAGAATGTCTGTACAACTGTTTTTATTATCATACAGGGGCAATGGGCCCGGATGCCCTTGCTTGCGGCGGAACTTCTCCCAACTGTAGTAAGGAAGCGATGTGTGCCAACGGTTCGGCACGGCATCAGGGGGGCGTGGTGGTTGCTGACATTATCGTCGACAACATCCATTATCGTTACAGTGTCCCCGGCGGAACAGGGGGAGTATGGGTACCGCCGCGTCATACCGGCGGCACTTGGGTGGAGGGGCATTCCGTCTGTACCGAATATGCACCGCTCGATCCGCCGACCGTTGTCGTTGACGACGACGGCAATGAAACCGTCTATAGCCAACAGTGCGTCGCCGAAGAATGGGTCGACGGCGAAATGCAGGGGGGAGAGTTTACTCCCGGCTATTGGGATCATGGCACGACGCAACTCGCCGATGTCTCGATTGTCTGCTGCCGTGCCTATTCGATTCTTTATGTGCGGGAGAATGCCTATTTTTATTACAAAGATGAGTTCATCCGCATGATCGAGAATCCATTTATTTACGATCCGAATAAGCGGAACCGGGTCTCCTTCACTGCTTGTTGCGGCGAAGCCGTCGTCTTAACAGACGAAAAGGGTTTTCAGCAAGTGTTCATTCACGGCGAGGAGGTGGAAGAGACTGATAAGATTTTCGACGGGGATCCCTATCACAATGATGTCCGCAACGACTATGCCCTCTATCCCTTGAGCATCAGATGCAGCGGCAATTATTATTTGTTCTATTGCCATCGTAATAACCGAATCCGGTGGGCAAACGCCTATCACCCCCAAGAAAAGACCTATACGCTCAAGTCAGAGATGTGGGGGGACACGTACACGCAGCCCGAATATCAATCAACCGGAAAATATCCTCCGCCCCCCGACTATGAGACGGCAGAAGAGGCGGTTGATTTCTGGCTGGACACCGTCGCCGGATGGAAGAACAAGGAAACAGGAGGAGAGTACAGCGATGATGAATGGCTGGCACGCGTGATGTCCGGTACGTCTGCCTTTGCACGGTTTGAGCTGCTGGATGGAACACTGTGCCGATGTACCAGTGCCGTGTCGATTAAAAATGGGGAGAATAAAACGAGCGATAGTATTCTGGTCGGCCCGGCAAAATGGCGGACGGTGGGGATCGCCCGTGCCGCTGTTCTGAAGGGGGACGGCAGTGAAAAATATCCTGCTCTCGACGAATATGAGTTTGACGATCCGCTCGCTCCTTGGTGGGATAACGGTACGGTAGGGCATGGCGGAATGGAAATCAAAGCCAATTCAACGGAAGGGGTGCTTTCGTTGTTTCATACCCTGCTCGGTCGGTCGGAACTGGACTTGGACTATGGAAAAACAGACCGAACGGTGTCAGAAGAGATTGCCGATCTCGAAGCGAAACGTAAGCATCTGGAGAATAAAATCGAGATGAACGAATCGATTGCCCAGTCGCGGGAACGTGAAGCCCAGGCGAGAGCACTGGATCCCTATTCGGTTTATCTGGCACAAGGACTTCTGGTCGAGGCACAGGGGTTACGGCAGGAAAACGCCGCACTCCGGCAGCAGGTTCAAGTCATCGACGAACGGATTCGCATACTGAAGGCAAAGCAGCAATATCTTCTCGAAAACGATCCCGGCTATGACGAAACCATGCCCGATCATGAGAAAAAGACTCTGGAAGAGGGTTGGAACAATGCCAAAGATACTTATGATGACAACCCTCCCAGCCCTCGCAGTAATGTTTGGCTCTTTGGATTCAAATTGGAACGGGGCCGGAACATTGCGGCGGCGTATCACAGCATGTCCCATGGCGGCGGTGTGAAAAATACCTTTTTGTACAACGATTCCCGATTGATCGATGTGAAGAGTTACAGCAATAGTCAGTTCGGAGTCTTTTACTTCGCTGGAACCGGATATTACTGGTGGGATATGCCCCTCTTGGAACGAAGTCATGAATGGACGGAAAAATCCGGCTTCAACGCACTCGGAAACGAAGTCTTTCGTGTCTATAAATCTCACTTTGATTTGTATCAAGGATTGCCGAATCCGCTCAAGCAGCGGCAAGTAAACAGCGAAAACTTCGACTATCTCGACCATGAACGTCCGCTCGACATGACGGACATGACCGAACTGGGGAACTGGCTGCAACAATATCCCCCCTACGGTGTCTACGTCTTTCATGAGACCACACGTTTATCAGACAGTCTCGATGTTCGGATGCGGGATATCGTTGAACCCCCTGCCAAAAACATAGACGTGCCTCTTTCGTACAATCAGCCGCTTTATCGCCCCCCTTATAACGACGGCTATCTCGATCCCGTTCACCTCGGCGGAGCTTTTCCGCAATTTTTGTACTTTAACGATAGGCATGCACCAGTCCGTTATGACCGGGCGTTGGGATGGGAAAAGCCCTTTGAGGATGGATGTAATCATGAAGATTTTAATTTCAGTACCTCGACCGACTACCTCCGCAGCCCCTTCTCGGACGGCGGGAATAGAGTCATTGCCGGGGCAAACGGGGTCCTTCACGTCTTTGATGCCGTACAGGGGCGCATGGACTTTAACGCCGAAACGTTGGAAAAAATATTATGATCAGAATCACGATTGCCGAAAGCAATAATATCACGACCCCCGAAAATATCCTTGTGCAAGGGACAAAGAACATGTCCCTCGCTAAGTCTGCGCAGGTGACGGGCAGTACCTCGAACAGTACATGGCTGCATCTCATGACCGACCCGCCGGTCGATTGCGTTTGGACTCGTCTGCGAGTGCAGGCAATGATTTTTATCGAACGTCCGCAAAACACTTCCGGTACTTCGAACTACCGGTTTGAAATGACGTTGCGGACTTCCCAGAGTGTCGATACTTTCGTCTTCCGGGCAGAAAAAACATTCGCACTGGGGGAAGTGTATGTGATGGACGAAGAATATGATCTCTCTATCAAGACGATTTTAGAGGGGATTTATCTGCGGTTTCGCTGTTATTATCCCGGCTCGTCCGATGTCCCATTCGAAGAAAATTCCTACATACGGATTTATTCTGTTTCCATTGACGCGGAACCGATTGGTTGCGACGGTGTCCAAGTCCAATCGCTGGACGGTCGGCTCACATCCACCCATGACAAGAAAACCGTGACCTACCCGATTCTCTGTTTAGGCAGACCGCCTGTGCGGGGGGATGCTCAGGGACTCAAAGAAGTGTTGGTCTTCGTGGATCGGGCGACGACACTGCGTGTCCTCCCGCAACCGATTCTTCTCAGTGAAGAGAACGAATACGCTCAGAATGCCTCCGTTGAAAGTAATGGGCGATGGGCATTATACGATTACGATGTCGTCAAACTGCGGTGTACGCTCGAAAGCGGACTGCTCATCACCGGCGGGATGGGGAATGATATTTTACAGGTCAGGAAGCATGTGAATTTCCTCTCGTATGGTTTGTACGATCTGGCATTGCTGTTTCTGACTGATACTTCCGATGAACCATACATCGTGCCCGTTGTCTTGGACTATGCAGTCCCTCTCACGGTGGAAGCGGTCTACGCCAATGGAGAAACAACCGAACCGCAGGAAAAGAAGGTCACGATCCGGCTCACCGTTGATCAGCCATGTGTCACGCTCCATATTGTCCGGGACCGGTATTGGCAAATTGTCGGATTTCCCCATGAAGAACTCTCCGTCAACCGCATGGAAGGGGAACGAAG